>Ga0307511_10002333_pt1 | contig 19830 bp, 13 predicted proteins | sample 13_EM_MG_FD_200266 | JGI IMG/M metagenome (GOLD analysis project Ga0307511, IMG submission 200266) | Populus trichocarpa ectomycorrhiza microbial communities from riparian zone in the Pacific Northwest, United States - 13_EM | ecosystem: Host-associated > Plants > Roots > Unclassified | place...
GGAGACGACACGGGTGTTATCGACGCAGAGCATCTTTTGAAGCAATTGCAATTGACGAAAACCCGCTTGGCCGTTCTCTCTGCCTGCAGCAGCGCCGGCGGCACTCCCGTCGGTTCGGAGGGTCTCTCGCCGCTCGTGAGGCCGTTCGTCGCCGCGGGTGTACCTGGTGTCGTCGGTACGCTTTGGAATGTCAGCGACAACCTCGCCACCGAGGACCTGCTCGTGCGCTTCCATCAGCATTATCGGAACGGCCGCGACGCCGGTCAGGCGCTACAGCTGGCCCAACAGGAGATGATCGCGCACCGATCGAAAGCGCACCGTGCCGCGTGGGCCTGGTCCGCATTCCAGATGCACGGCTGCGCCTCCTCTCCATTCCCGGCTTCGGCCGATCATTAAGAGGAGATCACCATGACCGAATTTATCTTACGGATTTTTTTCACAGGACTCATTGCGCTGCACCCCAGCGCAGACGGCACGGAAGTGACCGTTCTTCTGGTCAATACGCCACATGAATATGCGCTGGCAGATGGAACGGCGCTGGCCCATCACATGCCGGTCGTCGTGGCTCGTGCCGCCAGCTGTGAAGGAACGTGCACGACCGAAGACCACGCTGCGATCGGACAGTTTCTATATGCGAATAAGACGTCACAGCAGGCCGTGACCGCTCTCAATGGCGCAGTTCTCGGTGGTGGTGCGTGGCTCCTCTCGAGCTCCGATCTGACGCTGGTCGGCCCGGAAGAGCCATTGACGATCCGCAACGATGTGCGTGGACGTACGGAAAACGGCACATTGCACCTGGTACCCGCCACGCCGGCGGAGCGCGAGGACATCAGTTGGGTCGCCGGCCTCAGCGACCTCGCGCCCGGGATGCAGGGCTTCAAGGCCGCGGTGACGAGTAGCGAGCCGCCGCCGGGCTGCATGATCGTGGCGCGCCTGAAACTGCACAGCGGTAAATTGTTTACGTACTCGCTCGTAAAGATCGACGGCAAAGCCCGGCCAGTGCATTTCCGTAAGCCGTCGGGTGAGGGTCCCGAGGCGCCGTATACACAAGCGGTCGCCAACTGGGTCGCTGCCGAGATCCACGTGCCCGGCGATTCCGTTGAGATCGTCGACCAGAACTTCAACGACAGTGCGAAGCGCCGTTCGATGAAACTTCATCCACAGGACGGCGTCGTGGAAATTGCAGTACTCAATCTGCCTCCGTTCGAGGCGCCCGCGCCGGATGCCATCGCGCCGACGCCGGCGCCGGGACAACATTTCCAGATCTACTATGACCTGGTCAAAGCGCCACCGGCGCGGGCTGACCGTCTGGTGCCGTTCGCAACGAGCCCGGCCGGGGCTGCGGATCCACAAGTCGACTGGGCCATGTTGCATCCGCGGCAGGCACTCTGGTCGAATTTGCTCGAGCAACTCAATCTCAGCCCCCGGGGAAAGTCGCCATACGACCTGGCGCTCTGTCCGCTGACCCGAGAGTAAGAGGAGGGAAGAGCGCCGCGGAAACGCGGCGCTCTTTTTCATCACACCGCAGCGTTGTATTTCGCGTTGAATGCGGCGTCGGACGTCGAGAGATAGACGATCCCTTCGATGAATCCGATGAAAGCCGGCACGAAAGTCCAGCAGAACAGCAGATATACGATTCCTGCGGCGGTCTGGCCGAGGTAGAACTTGTGCACGCCCAGGCCGCCCAGGAAGATCGCCAGGATCGCGGCACTGGAGCGACTACGGTTTCCGGCGGGAACCATTCGCTGGCGCACGCCGCACTTGGGACAGATCTCGGCCCGGGACTGGATGACGGAGCCGCAATCGCGGCAGTAAATCTCTACAGCAACCATCGAAGCACTCATATCTCCTCCTTTTGGTGATGAGGAGATGGACACGGGCCGGCGAAAAAAGTCGGCAACAACGGATGTCGTCGTTTCGTGTCCCTACACGCGATGTCCGCACGAACGTGGATCGCCCTTGTCGCCCTCGTGCTCGCAGGCACGCGTGAGGCTCAGGCAGAGGGCCGTCATGCGTTGCTGATCGGAATCAATGACTACTCCGCTTCTCGTTTGCCTGAGCTGCCGGGCCGGACCGTTCCCGATCGTGACGTACCGAATCTCGACGGCGCAATCAACGACGTGGAGATCATGCGTGATCTCCTCGTGACGCTATATGGATTCAAACCTTCCGACGTCGTGACGCTGAGGGACCAGCAGGCGTCGCGCAGCGCGATCCTGCGAGCGCTCGAACGGCAGCTTGTGGCGTCGACGGACGGAGGCGACGTCGTTTTCTTCTATTTCTCAGGGCACGGGTCGCAGGTGCGCAACTCCCGTTCGACCGAGGCGGATCGGCTCGACGAGTCGATTCTGCCGGCCGATTCACGGCGCGGTGCGCCCGACATCCGCGATAAAGAGCTGTTGGCGACTTTCAATGCGATCCTCGATCGTGGCGCGCGGCTGACCGTCGTTCTCGACACATGCCACAGCGGATCGGGCGCGCGCGGACTCGATGGGGGATTGCGCCACCGCGGCGTGAGCCCCGACCTGCGCGATGTCGCCGATCCGTTCGACGCTCCGTCGCCGGAGCGCCGCGGAGCGCTGGTCCTTTCCGCAACCCAGGATTTTGATCTCGCGTTCGAGACGCTCGACGAGCGTGGGAACATCCGTGGCGCGTTCACATGGGCGCTCGCCCGCGCGATGCGGGATGCCGACGCCGGCGAGCCGGCGAGCGAGACGTTCCTGCGGGCAGAGGCGCGCCTTCATGCCGAGCGTCCGGCGCAGGAGCCGCTGATCGCCGGCAGCGCCGAAGCACGCGGCGCTCCGTTGCTCGGCCTGCGCACCGACCGGCACAATCATCGCGCGGTCATCGCCGTGGAGAGAGCGACCGGCCCGAACGACTATCTGCTTCAAGGTGGATGGGCGAGCGGCATCACCGTCGGCAGCGAGCTTCGGCTCGCCAATAGTGACGGGGTACGGCTCGAGGTCACGTCCCTTCTCGGCGTCGGGCATTCGGTGGCACGGGTGACGCGCGGCGCCGCGCGACTGCAGCCGGGCGCGTTGCTCGAGATCGAGACATGGGCGGCACCTCCCGCTCCGCCATTGCGCGTCTGGGCTCCGCGAGCGTCGGGTGACGTAGTCGACGTCGTCCGTGCGCTTCGCGACGAAGCGTCGCGTCGCCGTATTCGATGGGTAGACGATCCAACGGAGACGACGCCGACGCATCTACTGCGTTGGCGCGATGACAGGTGGGAGCTCGTCGCCAACGGGCGCCGCAGCAGCACCGGTGCGTCGTTGCTCGAAGGCGTTCCCTCGGGCGCGTCGCTCTTTGTTCAGATTCCTGTGCCCGCGCCGATCGTCGAAATCATCGGCGGCATCAATGGTGTCGTGCGCGCATCGAGCCCTGAGACCGCGGACTACCTGGTTGCAGGGCGCTTCACCCACGGTCACATCGAATACGCGTGCGTTCGTCCGTTCGTCGGTGCGAGCGATCGTGTACGAAGTGTCCTCCCGCTGCGAACTGCCTGGATTGACGCAGCGCGAGCCTTCGTGTTGCGCGATTCCATCGCGCGATTGCACGCCGTGCAGGCGTGGCAGGATCTCCGCTCGCCTGCAACGTCTGCGTCGCACTATCGGGTTGCATTACGCCGCGTTTCCGATGGCGCATTGGTAGCTGATGGAACGCTCGTCGGTAACTCCCGCTACAGCCTCGTTCTGCGTGAACGGAAGACGTCCGTTGGCGATCCGCTCTTCGCCCACTACGTCTACGTTTTCGTCATTGCCAGCGACGGCAGCAGTGTCCTGTTGTTCCCGCCGCCGGAAATGGGAGCGGTGGAGAATCTCCTGCCGATCACGCCGACGCCGAGTCGCCCGCTGACTGACGCGCCGGCGGAGATTCCTCTCTCGGGCACGCGGCCGTTCGTCGTAGGGGAGCCCTACGGCGTCGACACGTACTTCCTGCTCTGTACCGACGAGCCGCTGCCGAGTCTCGCCGGATTGCAGTGGAACGGTGTCCGCGGTCCGCGAAGCCGCGCCTTCAAGAAGAGTCCACTTGAAGAGCTGCTCGCGCAGACGATTGCGAGCACGCGAGCGCCAAACGAGTCGATGCCGACTCCGCCAAATTGGACCATCGACAAAGTCGTCTTCGAGTCGGTTCCGCCGAGGGGAGCTGCACGATGAAAGGCCTCCGGGCGCTATGTGTCGCTGTCCTGTTGTTTCCCTCGCTTGCGTTTGCGGCGGACGATCCGCTCGCTGGAGTCCGGGAGCGGATGCTGTCGGGCTGCTACGACGAAGTACGCGATCAACTGGTCAAGGCATGTCACGCATTTCGCGAGCGATCCGATGCATCCGGCGAGGCCTCGGCATGGCTACTCACCGGCGTGACCGATTCCTCGACAGGCGATACAAACTCCGCGCGGATCGAGCTTGAAGAAGCGGCGGAGAAGTTCATTGCAGTCGACGATCCTTTTGCTGCATGGCTGAGTCTCACGGCCCTGGCGCAGATCGAGCGGCAGCAGGACCGGCTCGAAGCGTCGATCGCCGTTCAAGAGCGCGGACTCGCGCTACTTCGTCGCGCGGCCGATCCTGAGTCGCGGTTTTCCCTTGCCACGATGAAAGTCCTGGGCCCTGTGTTTGGCGTGCCGCCAGAGATGCTCGGGCAATTGGAGGCATATCCCGAGCTGGTGAAACCGATCCTGCTCCGCTTCACCGGTGTGCTTGCGCGTGACACCTATGGTGCCACGCTCGTCGAGGCGGGAGAGTTGGAGAAAGCCGAGAAGCAGCTCCTGCAGGCGAGCGAGGAAGCCGCGATGTTCGGCGGTCTTCTCGATGCCGAAATCGCGACACATGTCGGCGACTTGCGCCAGCGACAGTGGCGGCTCGACGAGGCACGCGACAGCTACCTGAAGGCGCTCAAAGGCGGGCCGTCCGTTCGCGCGATGTCGTTCGGCGATCCGATTCGCGAATTGTCGATCATCCAGAGACTTGCCGAGCTCGATCTCTTCAGCGGACGTGTCGATGAGGCGCTGGCCTGGAACGATCGCGCATTGGCATTGGTGCGCGAAACGGGCCAATCAAAACGCGAAGCGGGCGTGATCGAGAAACGCGCCGATCTGTTGCAGAAAGCCGGCCGCTATGACGATGCGGTTGTGCTCTATGAGCAGCTCTTGAAACTGGCAACGGCGAACGCCGACCTCTATCTCGAAGCGTCAATTGAATGCAACCTCGGCTCGCTGCACATGCTCCAAGGCACGTACGGAACGTCGGCCAAGCATCTCGAACGGGCGATCGAGCTCTATCAGAAACTCAATGAGCCATACCTCGAAGCTCCTGCCTGGATCCTCCTCGCCGAGGTGGACATGCAGGTCGATATGCAGGCGGGAGCCACGAATGCACTCGACCACGCACGCACGCTGGCGAAGAAGAGCGGCTTCAAGCTCGCCGGTAGCATGGTGGAGCTGTTGATTGCTGCGAACAAGGTGATGGCTGGTCAGGGATCTCTCAGTGACTTCGACGAGCTCACCAAAGCCTTCCTCGATTTGCCGGACGCGAAGGAGCCGTACTGGCACGACCTGATTACGGTCCTGCCGACAATGCTTCGAATCGGACTCGGTTTGCCGGCATCCTTCGAACAGCAACACGGAACAGGAGAGCCACTTCAAGCGGTGTCGGTGCTGCTCGAAGGCAAAGTGCTGTTCGACCGCGGCGATCACGAAGGAGCGCGCGCGGCGTGGATGCGTGCGACCAAGACGGTCTCCTACAACGACATCCGTGCCGGTCTCTTTGGCCTGATCGGCGCGAGCTACTGGTCCGACGGAAAGCGCGCTGAGGGGATTCGCTACTTCACCAAAGTGGCCAGCACGCTTGAAGTCTCCATCGAAGACGTCAAAGTCGAAGAGATGCTTGCCGGATATCTCGGCAGCAGCCGCCACCTGTACTTCGACCTGCTCGTCGACATGCTCACACAGGAAGGGCGCTGGAACGAGGCCTTCGCGCAGGCGGAACGAGCCCGCGCACGGGCATTTCTGCAGATGGTCGGCAATCATCGCTTTAACGCCGAGCAGGGCGCAGACCCGCGTCTGGTGCGGGAAGCGGAGATCCTTCGCAACGAGATTGCCGCGCGCGAGCGCCACCCGGACAAGGCGCAGGCTGGCAGCATCGCACGCGCGCGCGCGCGATACGCAACGCTGCTGACGCGCGTGAAGGTCTCGAATCCGGAATACGCATCGCTCACGAACGTGGAGCCGCTGCGGCTCGACGACGTGCGGAACGACGTCGCCCCCGACACCACGCTCATTGCCTACTTCGTTTCGGCACGCGCCGTTCACGCCTGGGTCGTCGATCGCAGCGAAGCGCACTACGTACGTCTGCCGATCGATCAGGAAGGGTTGCGGCGTATCGTCTGCTGGGCCGGGTCGCTCGCTTCGCCGGCGGCGCGCGGCGTGAGAACCCTTGGCGAGTGCGGAGACGCCGCAAGCGCCGATGACGCATTCGACCAGCTCATCGCACCAATTCAGGGCTGGATCCGGCAGCGCAAGCTGATCCTCATCCCGCACGGCGTGCTGCATTACGTACCGTTTGCCGCCCTGCACAATCGAGCAGCAGACCGCTACCTCATCGACGACTTCACGCTCACCTACGCGCCGAGCGCGAGCGCCTTGCGTTTCCTGCGAGCGAAGGAGTCGCCGGTCAACGGCAGTGCGCTGGTCCTTGGCGATCCCACCACCATGATGTCCAGACTGCCGGGAGCCGCACAGGAGGCCACCGCCGTCGCGCGTATTCTCGGTACGACGCCATATCTCGGGGCCGACGCTCGTGAGGCGCTTCTCTACGAGCTGCACGGGAAGACGGATCTCGTGCATCTTGCCGCTCATGGCGTCTACGATCCTGTGAATCCGCTCTTCAGCCGGATCGCGCTCGCCTCAGGCGGCGCTCACGACGGCAACCTCACCGTGCGGGACATCCTTTCGTCGGTCGACCTCACCGGCGTCAATCTCGTCGTTCTTTCAGCTTGCCAATCGGCAGTCGGCGCCCGCAGCGGGGGCGATGAAGTGGTCGGACTCACGCGCGCGCTGCTGTACGCGGGCACGCCCGGCGTAATCTCGACGCTTTGGAACATCGATGACGCCGCGTCGGCGGGATTGATGGAGGACTTTTACCGAAGACTTGCCGCCGGTGCCTCCGTTGCCGATGCGTTGCGTCACTCGCAACTCTCCGTCAAGGAGCGCTATCCCGATCCGAAATACTGGGCGGCCTTCACGCTGAACGGCGATCCGCAGGGGCGGTGGAAGCACGCGGAGCATTGATGCGCACGCCGGTTCGTTTCGTCGTGCTCTGCGCCATTTTCTTCGCCTGCAACGGCGAAAGGCACCGGTTGGAGAAGCAGCTGACCGTGCTCGAACAGGAGCGCGCATCCTTGTCGCAGCGGCTCGATCAACGCAAGAACGCCTTACGTGACGCGACGCAGCAGCTCGACGCCTTGAACTCCACGCTCACCACATACAACACCGACATACGCTCATTCATCGCTGCGCATCGCATTGCGGCCGAATGTATTCGTGCATCGCGCAGTACGTGGGGCGACAACAACACGTTCTCGCATGACGTGTCGATGACGACGCGGCTCGGATCGGCGCTTTGCAGCGTCGGGCTGCTCAACGCGCAGTTTGCGCAGGAAGTCACGCGAGTGGCCGACAAGCTGGCAGAAGCCGACGCGCACGTGCGGCAGTTGAAGGAACAGATCGCGGCGGGGGAGATGGAAATCGCCGCGGCGCGCGCCGAGGTCGCGAAAAGCGAAGCGGCGGTGGGTGACATCGCGGTGGAGATCGCCGATGTTCAATGGCAAATGGAGCGCTAGCTGCTTCGCCCTGTTGTTCGTCATGAGCACGGCGGCGTCGGCGGCGCCGGGCCTCGACGTCGCGCTGCTCATCGATCGTTCGACGAGTATGGCGCATCGCTCCCGCAACCAGGACGTCCTGCTTCGCATGACGCTCGATCTCCTGGCGCGGAATGCGGAGGCAAACCGCGTCGACCATCGCCTGGCCGTGATCAGCTTCGCCTCCGCAGCGCGGGTCGATGTACCGTTCACGTCCGTCCGCGGCGACGAAACAAGCTTGTGGGGCCGGCTCGCGGCGCTGCACTACGAAGACCTCGGCGACACCAATGTGCTCGATGCATTCGTTGTCGTCGAGAAACTGTTCCGCGCACTCCCCGTGAGCCCCGACCGGCGCCGCGCGGTCGTGCTGCTGACGGACGGCGTACCGTACGTCCACGATGCGAGCCCGAAGACGTATCGTGCGAACCTGCGGAACTTCGTCACGACACATCTCGCCGGCGAAGGAGTCACGATCGATGTGCTCCTGCTCGACTCCCGCAACACTGCGATGTGGTCCGCGCTCGCGCGCGTGTCGCTCGCCGGGAGCGCGCCGGATCGATTCCTGCCGCAGGCGCACGAAGTGATCGCGCGTCTGGCCGGGACGCGCACCGCGGAGAGCGCGCCGGCCAAGATGAATCCGGCAGTCGACACACTGGTCGTGCCGCCATATCTCGAGATCATCGTGTTCGATATTTTTCGCGCGTCGCGCAATGCAGCGGTGGAGATTTTTCCGCCGGGTAGCACGCACGCGATCCGTGCTGGCGTTGACGGCATCATGTCGCTGCCGGTTGGCGATGTGCTGGCAACGCTGGTCGTACCACGGCCGGTGCCTGGTGAATGGACCATCCGGAAGTCGCGCCCCGACGCCCGCGTGCGCGTTTTGTCGCAGCAGTTTTTCCCACGCGGCGTGCTGCTGCACCCAGCGGAAACGGAGACGCTGAATCGCTGTGACGCCGTTCCGCTCGCGTATCGCGTGCTGGACGGCCGCGGGCATCCGCTCGAAGAACTGCAAGACTATGCGCTTTCGCTCGAAGTGATGCTGGCCAGGCCGAATGGCGCCAGCAGTCCCGTGGCCATGAACCGCGACTCCGTCCTCGGAGTGGGCGGATTCCGCAGCGCGCGCGATCCGCTATGCCCGCTCGCCGGACGTTACTGGACAGACGTCCGCATCGTTGCCGTCGACGCCAGCGGCCATCGGCTCGAAGTCTTTCGCGATCGCTGGTCCGGTTTCTCGGTGGGCCCCGCCGATTGCGCCCCCTCTTCGATCCGGAAAAAAACCGGATCGTAAGGACCGTGTCTCTCACGTTATCGCCGTGAGAGAGCGCATCGGGTCGTACCGGATCGAGAGAGTCTTAGCCGAAGGCGGCATGGGGCTCGTCTACAAAGGCCGTCACGAGAAGCTTGGACGCGACGCGGTCATCAAGACACTGCTGCCCAAAAACTCCGGTGACGCGGCGCTGCGTGCCCGCCTTCTCCGCGAGGCGCAAGCACAGGGGAGCCTGAAGCACGATCACGTCGTCACCGTCTACGACGTGATCGAGGATCATGACGAGCTCTTCATCGCCATGGAGTATGTCGATGGAGAAACGCTTGAGGCATTCCTCGATCGTCAGCCGCGTAGCCGCCTGAAGCTCGACGACGCGCTTCTCCTGCTCGGGCAGGCGCTCAGCGCGCTGGCGCACGTACACGACGAAAAAATCGTCCATCGCGATGTCAAGCCATCGAACTTCCTGATCGCGGGCGGATGGCTCAAGCTCACCGACTTTGGCATTGCGTTACTGACCGAATCGCCGCGTCTCACTGCCTCGGCCCAACGTTTCGGCACGCCGCAGTACATGTCGCCCGAGCAGCTCGAAGGGAAGAGTGTCGATCAGCGCAGCGACATCTATAGCGCGGCGCTCGTGCTTTATCGGATGCTCGCCGGCCGCCCGCCGTTCGAGCCGATGGAGTACTTCGCGCACATTCAGGCGCGGTTGGCCGGGCCTGTCGGCCTTCGCACGGCCGCTCCCGAAGTTCCCGCGGGCGTTTGCGAGGCCGTTGGCATCGCACTTCGCTACGATCGCGAGGAGCGCTTTCACGCTGTCGCGGAATTCCGCGATGCGTTGCATGAAGGAGCCGTCGGCTTCTTCGTCTCTCCGTCGCAACTAAAAAACGATGCGACCACTGTGAAGGTCGAAGACGCGCCGACGGAGCGGCTGCCGGTTGCCCCCGCGCCCGAACCGGAATCGCGGAGAGTGGCCGCGACGGTACCGATCATCATCGCGAGCGTGTTCGTGGCGGCGGCAGGTGCAGTCATTTTCACGCAGCCGCGCCGGCAACCGGTTCCGGTCATCACGCCTGTAGAGAAACCTGTGACCGCGAAGCCGGTGGCCGCTCCCGTCATCCCGCCGGCAGTGGTCCTCGAACCGCCTCCCCCTGGACGAGAAACGCGTCGGGTCCAGCCTGAGAAAGTCCCTCCGTTTCCCGTGCCGCTAACCAAGACAGTGCCGGTCGAGGACGCGGAGGCGAAGCGGCGCAACGAGATCGCATCGTTGCGCGACGCCATTCGCAGCGGCCTGACACGCGCGGAGGAGGAGCTGGGAGTACTGCGCTTCGACGCAGCGATCGGGGACCTCGATCGCGCCGCGGAAATGGCGCAACGCGATCCGGTCGAGTTTCGCGACGAGCGCGACCAGATCGCGCAACTGCGCACGCGCGTCGTCGAAAAACGCGTGGCCACGGAGGCCGCCAAAGCGGATGCCGCGCAATGGGCGTCGCGCCTGGCGGACGTCGAGGAAGACCTTCGCGCCGAGCGATGGCCCGAGGCGGAGCGCTTCGCCAGCGGCATCGCGAAGGACGCACGCGCACCCGAGGCGATCGCCGCGCGCGCCAGAACGCTGCTCGAGCGCGCGAAGGAAGGACGCAAGAACGCCTTCAAGGACACACAGGTGGGACGTACGAACAACACGATCCGGAAACCCTCGTCACCGCCGGGGAATGAATTCTGAGGAGCTCGAACATGAGACAACGAATCGCATCTGTCCTCATCTGCACCATTCTGTTCACAGCCTGTGCAACGACGCCTGCGACGAACACGACGCCGGCGCAAAAACCGAAGAATGTGAAGGAATGGCTGGCCAAACAGAGCCGTCCGAAGAGCAGTGCCATCATCGGCGGCATCATCGGGGGCGTTCTCGGCGCGGCCAGCGGGGTGCTCGCCGGAAAACAGGGTGATGAGGTTCTGGCGCGAGCAGTCGCAGGCGCGACGATCGGCGCAACGATCGGTTTCGCCGTCGGCAAACATCAGGATCGCATTTTCGCGGGACGCGATCTCGCCGTTCGCACGGCCGGTTACGACAGCTCGCAGGGCTATATGGCGCGGGTGGAGATCGTTGCCTTCGATCCTCCCAACCCGAAGCCGGGGTTCGGGGCGAAGCTCTACGTCCGCTACATCGTGCTTGGTCCCGATCCCAACGAGGCGCTGACGATTCGGTTGTTCCGCGGGCTGAAGTACGGCGACGACTACATCTTCGGCGCCGGTCCCAATGAGTTCGTCGTACCGAAGGGCGGCGGCATCGTCGACTCGACGGTCGAATTGACCCTGCCCAAGAAAGCGCCCGAGGGGACGTACAGCATCGAGGCGCTCCTGGAAGACTCGCAGGGACGGTTCCCGCAGGTCGTCGGCACCGGCGCGCTCTATATCGTTGCGCGCGCACAGCAGCGGGGCGGAGTGGCAACGGCGGCGCGATGACTCTCTCCCGCGACTCGATCCTCGCGCTGCAGCGCCATTTTCTCGGCGCATTGAGCGTGCCCTCGCGCATGTGGCTGGAGCCGCTGCCGTCGCAACCACTCGTCTTCGCCGGCGATGCCATCCGCTCGCGGGCGGATGGGTGCGTGCTCGACTTCGGCAGCGTCTCTTCGCCTGGCGAAGAGCGCCGGCTCGTTCGCGTTTGCAATCGAGGCGCAGAAGGCGTCGATGTTCGCCTGGACGAGCCGCCGGAGTGGCTCATGGCCAGGTGGCTCGAATCTGACGGCGACACGGCGTCGCTCGTGAGCGGTGAGAGCGCAACGCTCGAGCTGATCCTTCCGCATGATGCGGAGCGCGAGTTTCGCGGTGCTCTTCGATTACACGCCGGCGATCGCATTGAAGAGCTGCGCGTATGCATGATCGCGCGGCGCACGCATCCGATCGCGCAGTTCGACTTCAATGGCTCGCCAGTCGCGAAAGCTTTCGATTTCGGCACGGACGATCGTCCCTACACACTCACGGTTGCGAACGCGACGTCGATCCCGCTCGTTGTCATGTTCAGCGATCTTCCCGGCTGGCTCACGTTCGAGGTCGAGGGCCGTGGCCGCAGCGGGCCGATCGAGGGCCCCTTCTTCGAGCGCGCCGCGCCATTCGCCGTTCAAATTCGTCCGCAAAACCTCGGTGTGCACAGGGGAGCTCTGCGTGTGAACACGAACGATCCGCGGCCGGAACTGCAGAACCTCGAACTGCAGTTCGCGGCGTGTGTCGTTGCCTCGACACCCTGCGTGCGCGTCACTCGGCCGGACCGCGTCCGTCTGCGCGCTGATCAGAAGGTCACCGTCGCGGCGCAACTCGAGAATTGGGGGCGCGTGCCCGCGCAAACGTCGAAGGAATCGGTGCCGCGCGCCCTCTCGATTCGCCAGGCTCCAATCGTTCCGGCCGCGCACGACGGCCAGCCGGGGACGGCGATGCTTTCGATCCGTATCGCGCCGACGAACCTCGCGCCTGGCACGCATGCCCTGACGCTGGCGCTGCGGATCGACGGCGGTGATCCGGCAACGGTCGATGTGCCGGTGCAGTTCGACGTCGATCCGCCGCGCCGGTCCTTGCTGCGGCCCGAGACGATCGCAGTGCTCCTCGCTCTGCTCTTCCTCGCTTTGCTGTTTGTTATCGTCCGAGGAATGCCATGAGCCGCCGCGAGTGCCGTTATTGCCATCAGTGGGAGCCGGCGAGCGATGACGCGTATTGCAGCGGCTGCGGCCGTCAGTTGCTGTCGCTCGAAGTTGAACCGGCAACCGCGGTGCTGATTTCGACGATCGCGCCGGCAAAAGAGATCCGTTTTCGGAACGAGGGTGCGCGCGCGATGCGCGTTTCCATCGAGCCGCGCGACGGTGTCTCCGTTCCCGGCCTGCTCTTCGAGCCCGGCGCATCGTTCGAGATCGCCGCGAACGCCGAGGTGCGCGCGCGGATCAGTGTGGATGCGCAACGGCTGCCGGCGGGATTTCAACGTGCCGTCGAATACATCTGCATCGTCGACGGCGACGCGCGGCGGCAACGATCGCTCACGCTCGACGTCCGATCAGGACCGATGCCGAGGCTGCTGACGCCCGCCCTCGACTTCGAGCAGATCGAGGAGGGGAAATCGGTCGAGCGCCCGCTGCAATTGACGAACGACGGCAGCGTGCCGCTTCGGATCAAGAGCGTACGCGCCGAGGGATCGCCACAACTCGGCGTGCCGAACGACTACGCCGAGCGCATCGTGAGGTATGGGGAGACGCTGTCGATCCCCGTCGTGTGGCAAACGGCGGCCGATGACGGAGCGCCGCGCGACGCCCTCGTGCGCATCGAGCTCGCAAATCACCCCGACGTGTTGCTCGTGCCTGCGATGGCACAGACGTTCCGCTACCGCCTCGAGTTGAAGCCGCATGCGTTGCGCTTTCCGGAGGCCCTCGCGAAGCGCGACTACACGACATCAGTCCGCCTGGAGAACCTCGGTACGACGGACATCGAGATCACCTCGATCGAAAGCGATCAGCCGTGGATCAGCGTCGTCGCCCGTGCTTCACGATTCACACTCCTTTGTCCGGACTCGGCAACTAAGAGAACCGTCTCGCCGACGACGTTCGCGCGCTCGATCGAGCTCAAGGTCGTCTGTTCGCCGCGCGATCTCACCGACGGCAGGCATCGCGGCACCGTAACGGTTCGGCCGCATGCGCAGGAACCGGTCGTCATGCCGATCGAGCTGACGGTCGTCCGCCCGAAGGAGTACGCCGACTACATCGGCATCGACTTCGGCACGACGAACTCCGTCGTGGCGATACTCAGCAGTCGCGACAAGAGCGGGCTGGCTCTGGTTCAGGACGAAGCGTCGGGCAAGGACCTCATCCCGAGCGTGCTCGTGTTCGACGACCCGGAAACGTACAAGATCGGCGCGGCCGCGAGAAACGAAGCAGACACTGCGCCCGATCGCACCGTGCGCTCGATCAAGCGCGTGATGGGGTACGAGCGCGATCGCACGTTCTTCGACCGGTCGTACTCGGCCGCGCAACTCGCATCGTTGATTATCAGGAAGCTCGTGCAACTCGCCGAGGAGCGGCTGCATGGAGAGTCGGGGAATGGCACGCACTACAACGTGCGCAAGGCCATCATCACGGTCCCCGCGAATTTTCATGACCTTCAGATCCGCGACGTGCTCGAAGCGTGTGCCGCCGCGGGCCTCGATACCGAAGAGGAGAGAGCGCAGCGAGTAGAAGCGCGGCAGAGCGAGGAGATCGGCGCGAGTGTCAGCGCGGGAATCATTCTCGACGAGCCTTCCGCCGCCGTCCTCTACTACCTCGACTTCCTTCGCCGGACGCGCAGCTCGGTCGAGATCAGCAACGCCATTGCGCGCGAGCAGGGACTCAAGCTGCTCGTCTTCGACTACGGCGGCGGAACGCTCGATGTGGCTGTTGCCGCCGTGACGCAGGTGCCCGGAGGCGGAACGGGCCTCCGCGTTCTGGCCAACCTCGGCGACAACGATATCGGTGGCGATCACATCGACATTCTCGTCATGAAGGAGCTTCTGCGCCGCTGCAAGCAGGAACTGCCGAAGTTCGACCTCGATACGACGCTGATCGCGAGCAACTTCAGCGACTTTCAGCGGCGCAGCGAGAGCGAAGGCTGGAGCGCGGACGTCTGGCGCGATCTGCTGCGCGTCCGCGCGCAATGGAAGGACCTTGCCGAAGAGGTCAAGATCCGCATTGCCGAGTCGAAGCAGATCGCGATCGAGATCCATCCCGATCTTCTCGTGCGCATCAACGGAGGCAAGGTGGAACAGGCCACGCGCGGCGTCAAGATTCAGCCGCTCGCCGTCGACGCCGTCAACAGTCTCCTGCAGCCGGTGCTCCTACGATGTGAGGAGCTGATCCGCTCGTCTCTCGCGCTCGCCGAAATCGACGCGCGGGACATCGACTACATCCTCCACACCGGAAGACAGAGTCTCCTGCCGCAGATCCGGACGTGCGTTCGCGCGATGTTTCCGGGCCTCAGCGACGGCTGTGATCTCCTCGAAGAACAACATTTGAAGGTCTGTGTCGCGAAGGGAGCGGCGCTGTACGGTTTGATGCGCGACCGGCTCGTCGCCCGCGATGCGCGCATCCTCCTGCTCAGCGACGGACGCCGGTTGCCGCACAGCTACGGCGTGGAAACGTTCACGAATCCCGTCGAGCCGGAATTCGATGAGGTCATTGAACGCGGCGCTCAGTATCCGATCGAGCGTACAAAGCCATACCCGCCTGAGATGGTTCCGCCGAGCGGCAATCTCAATCTCAAGTTTTACCAGAACACCGGCACGTCGAAGACGATCGTCGGCAATCCGCATGTCAGCCTGATCGGCCAGATCTCGATCGTTACCGCCGGCCAATCGGGCTGCGACGTCACATTCGCCATCGGCGCGAACCGCACCCTTCGCGTCTTCGCAAATGGCAGTCCCGTCACGATCGAGCCGGCCCGCCTGCACGAGGCTGAAAGTTGGACGGGATGAGGCCGCAACTGATCATCGATTGCGGCAGTGCCGTGCACACGGCGCTGCTGGTGACGGCGGATGGCGAGCTCGTTCCGTGCAGCCAGGAGGTTCAGCAGGTGGCTACGCGCCACGTCTCGCCGGCGATCTTCTTCGAGCCGCGCGTTGTCGAGCACTCCGACTTCATCTGGGAGGACGCGATCGAGACGCTGGCGAAGGCGAGCGCTCGGAATTTCTTCCAACGCGCGCGGCGCATCGGGCTGCGCCGGCCGTGGGATCCGCAGACGTCGGCCGAAGCGCTGCAGCTCGCCGCACCACTGACCGTGCTCTCCTCTCCGGCTGCTCTCGCGGACCGCGCCTGCGCTGAGCTGCCGCAGGTCGGATTTGCACTGATCGACGCGTTGCTGGAGCCTGCGTTCGCATTCCTCGCCGAGCGGCAGCTGTTGCCGGCGGACATCGACGCCGTGGTGGTCCTGCCGGCACGGACAGGACGCCGGGCCAGGCTGGTGTTGCAGAAGGTGTTTCGCCGCCGCGGTGTCCGCCGGCTCACCATCCTGCGCCGAGAGACCGCGGCGGCGATGGCGCTCATCGCGCAAACGCCGTGCGCCTGCATCGTCGCCGAAACGTCCGCGCATGATCTGCACCTTCATCGCGTCGATCTCGAAGGCGACCCGCAACAGCCGCGCTTTCGCACGACGGCCTCGATCTCGCTGCCGGGCCTTGGCTGGAATCATTGGCTCGGACGTATTGCGGATGCCTTGCAGGCGGCACCTTCCGCGGCGTTCGGCCGATCGCTGACCGCTCTTCTCACCGGTTCGCCCGATTCGCTGCCGCCACACGTCACACTCGCCACGCTGCAGAGCGTGCTCGACGAGAAGTGGATCCGCGCAAACGCGTTGGCGGATGGATTGCGCGAGGCGCTCGCCGATCTCGCCGGCCATAACCTGCCGCTGATCTTTGCCGGCGAGATCTTCGCGCTCGCCCCCATTCGCGCGCTGTTCGGCGCGCAAGCCATCCATATACCGATGCTCGACGACGCCGTACGGAACGTCGCGCTCGCGATGCAGACGCCGTTCACCGCCACGTCGAGCAGCGGCCTGCGGGTCAACACGTTCCATGGCAGACCGGCCGAGCTTCTTTCTCATGCGCAACTCCCCGCGCCTGGCGAGGTCTGTCGCGTCGAGGCCGATTTCCGGCTGGCTGGCGACAGTGCGGGCAAGTCCTTTCTCATCGAAATGCTGTGGGGCGACGCAACGCTCTGCGCGATGCCGCTGGAGTTGCACAGTCAGGATGAGATCCGCCTGTCGCTCCACCTTCGCCGCAGCCGTGGCGGGTCACGACTGCATGGCATGGTCGAAGCGCGAATGCCGCGCGACGTGGTCGTCGCGCATGTCCGGTTCGCCGAGCAACTGGAGGTAACCCGATGACTCACAACATCCCGTTGTTGATCAACGCTGCCGCGTTGTGTGTGACGCCGCTCGCGCTTCTCGCATACCTGTTCGTCCGCTCCAGGCGCAAGCGGCGACAGAAACCGCTATCCGAGGTCATCGAGCGCCTGCTCGACGAAAAGTTCCGCGCCGCGGAGCTCCTCACCGCGGCTGACCTGGTGCCGCTGGCGGACGGAATCGATCAGGTGCGCGGCGAGGTCGCGGCGCTCGCTCGCCTGGTCGGGCAGGTTCCCGCACCGCCGCCGTTGCCGTCAGGAGATCCCGTCGCGCTCGAGCATCAGATCCTCAGCGAATCGTGGAGCATCGTCCGCAAGAACGACGAGCTGAGCGCTGCGCTCGACGAGGCGCTGCAGGATCGCGCATGGACGCAGTTGCTCGATCAGTTGGGCAACGTCGTTCCCACCGATCTCAAACCGACGTTCGACGCCGTCATCAGCCCGTGCCGCGAACACCGGTCGCTTCTGCAGCGCATCGAGCTCATCCCCCGGATCGTCAACGGCAGCATGGCCCGGCTCACAACTGATGCGGAGGAGATTCGCCGCACGCGCGAGCTGGCGAGCCTGCTCAACTCCGAACTGGTGAAGATCCTCGACTTCCGCATCAGGACCTGGGTGACCGACTCGTTCCTGTCGTTTGCCGATCTCTATCTGCAGCGTTGCCAGCAGGCGCAGATCGAGAAGCGCGACGGCGTGATGGCTGAGGGGCTGAGTCTCGTGCGCAACATGCTCCGCGTTGCCGCCGTCGAGCCGATCGAGATAACGCCGGGGGAGACGCTCTTTGACAGCACTCGTCATGTCGGCCGCTCCACGAGCAACGACCCTCGCTTCGCGGATGGTGTCATTACCGGCGTGGTCCGCAATGGCTTCATCGAAGGAGGGCAATTGGTGATCCGGCAGCCCGAAGTGATCGTCAATCGGATGCGGTGATGGAGGGCATGGTGAGCTGTCCCTATTCCGAGCCGGACTGCACGTCCGACGTCACCGGCGGTGCGAGGCGCTGCCGCTGCGGCCGGTACGTCAAGCGCTGCGGCCGTTGCGGCACGCGGAACCGTTCCTTTGCGAACTACTGTCGCGGATGCGGAACCGCGTTGTCGCCGTCCAGGGCGAACTGGCTCGGGTACAAAGGTGGCTCCCGCCGCACCGGCGTCAACGATGCCGCGCTCGAATCCGGTTGCATCACGCGCCCGACCGGTCTGCGTCTTCGCCTCGGTGACAATTGCCGCAGCCTTCTCGGTTACGACGGTCACGTTGTCGCTGTCTCTGTCAACGGCGTCGTGGAGATCGCTGATCCGATACGCGCGAAGAGCATCTGCCGCTTTCAGGCGCAAGGTCCGATCACCGCCGAACCGTGCATCGACGACGGCGTGCTCTATCTCGCCACGCGGGGCCAGGTTTTCGCCTACGCGCTGACGGCGATGAGCCTCGAAACTCCCCGCATCCGTCCGCTCTGGCAGGTGCCGGTGAACGGCACTCCGGTTCAGGCGCTCACGCCACTCGGCAAGCGCCTCTTCGTCAGCGTCGCCTCGGCCGACTGGCGCGAGGTTCACGTGATCGAGCAACAGCGCACGAAGCTGCTGCACGCCGCCAGGAGCGTGAGCTGGATCGCGGCCGATGCCGCGACATCCCGGGCGGTTTTCCTCTCCGAGCAGGATGGGAGCGTGCAGTTGCACGTCATCCGCGAGAAGATGACCACGCATCCCATTTCGCTTGAGAGAATCGGCGACCATCCGATCGCACTCCTCGGCGACACGCTCTTCGGCATTTTCGGAGATGCGCACCGGCTCTATCGAATCGACGCCACGACGGGTGCCATCGAAGAGCCGCTCGACGAAGACACGCAACTCTTTGCCCTCACACACGATGGCGAGGAGTGGGACCGCAACAGCGTGTCCATCGACACCGGCGGCATTCTTTTCTCGCGCTCGATGGTGCGCGACTCCTTCGCGCCACACGAGCGCATAACGCGCGGCTCGCCGGTGATCGTTCAGGACTGTGCCGTCGCCGTCGGCATGGAGGACGGCCGCGTCCTCATCTACGACCTGGCCTCACTGCCGCAGCACGAGATCTGGCGACTTGGAGACAACGGCGGCGCGCCGATCACCGCTCTGGTCTCATTCGACTCGTTCATCGCCGCAGGGAACAAGGACGGCGTGGTCGAGGTGCGGGAGCTGGTCCCGAGAGGCGACACACGATGAAAACGCTCTGCACGATCGTCGTGTTGTGCGTCGCCCTCGGCGTCGACGCCGCGCCGATCACGCCCGGCTCGCCGCTTCCGGTCCGCATCCTGTACGACAACTCCGGCAGCATGTATCCCGGCTATCGTCCGCCCGGCTCGCCCGATCGGCACAGTCGCGATCAGCTCGGCGTTCATTTCTTTTATCAAGCGCCCGGGTTCACACAGTGGCTCGATGATTTTGTACGCGGCCAGGCAGCAATCGGCGGCGACACGGCCGGAATGTGGACCTTCACCTCCAATGGCGCCTTCACGCCGGGCGACATCCATGAAGTGCATCCAGTCGTACCGCTGCGCGATTTTCGCGCGAACGCCGCGGTCGCGAATTTCCCGGCTCGTCCCGGCAACAACACCTATCTCACGGAAACGCTCACGACGTTTACGCGCGATTTCACGGGGCTGATCTGGCTCATCACGGACAACATCGTCGAGGAGAAAGCTGGTGAGCCCGACACAGGCGTACAGCAGTTCTTCGAGACGCTCGCACGATCGAACGATCTTCGCTCCGTTCATCTCTTCAAGCACTCATTCGAAGAAAACGGCCAGTCTTCGGCTCTGGCGGTCTACGGAAT
>Ga0307511_10002334_pt1 | contig 19828 bp, 9 predicted proteins | sample 13_EM_MG_FD_200266 | JGI IMG/M metagenome (GOLD analysis project Ga0307511, IMG submission 200266) | Populus trichocarpa ectomycorrhiza microbial communities from riparian zone in the Pacific Northwest, United States - 13_EM | ecosystem: Host-associated > Plants > Roots > Unclassified | place...
GGTGGGCGTTGGAACAGCAAAGGAGTCGCGCTCTTGTATTGCGCGACCAGCGAGTCCCTTGCGATGTTGGAATTGCGCGTACATTCTCCGCATCCCTACCCGCGTACACGCTGGAGATTCGCTATCGAAGTCCCCGATGATGCACTGACTTCGGTTGCAGCAGAGGATCTTCCGCGCGGGTGGGACAAGCTTCCGGCGGGGCCGGTGAGTAAACGCTTCGGCGATACGTGGGCCGCCGCGAGTTCGAGCCTGGGTCTGCTGGTGCCGTCCGTGGTGGCTTCCGAGGAGAAGAACCTGATGCTCAACCCATCGCACCCGCGATTTCAAGAAGTGCGCGTCCTATCCAAGCGGCGCGTGGTGCTCGACAAGAGGCTTTACTCCGTCCCAGCGAAGCGCCGCTCCAGCGCCCAAAAGAAAAAAAAGCAGTAGCCCCCAAAGTGGCACGATGCAAGCCCCCCCCCGATGAGCCCTGATTCCAACACTGGCCGTATCTGAATGCCACCTATGACCTTTGGCACTGCCAGTGATGCCGGCGGGCACGTACCGTTGACACCCAAGGCAACCAGAGCAGCTCATTCAAATGAACGCGATCATCCGACCTGAACACTACCTCCTGCCGGTAAAGCATCCGGCTAACTGCCAGTGCTCTGAGCATGGGTCGAAGATCAGCTGCCGGACCGGGAATCCCGAAGAAGCTCAACTGCGCGCACCACCGGAAAGGTCAAGATCGGGCACATAGGTGCAGTGACCTTTCGCGCATTCGATGCGAGCGGTCGGACGCAGCCGGGACTCCCAATCCGCTGCTTCGCGCAGGATATTCTCGCGCCGAGCTTCGGAAAGACCGTAGATATAGCGCGCGTCCAGGGACTGCCAGGGGCTGTGATAGCGACCCATTTCCGCGACCGCCTCCTTGCGGTCGGCCCCGTCGATAAGCACGCGGTACGCCGCAGACAGCACGCCCGTACGGTCAACACCCGCGCGACAGTGGACGTACACCGGCTTTGGCGCTGCCTTCACGATCGCAATGAATAACGCCATATGCTTATCGAGGTGAGAGGGGCTCAAGACCTCCAGCGGGCTGAATCCGGACACCTTGAAATAGGATACCGAGTGCGAATACTCCGGCCCGATCCCGGCCGCTTCAAACGCGCGCCGGTCATCGAGCTGAAGGCTTACAACTGTTCCAACACGGTGCTCGAGGAGCCACTTGGCGTCTTCCTTGGTGGGCCGCTCTCCCCTCCACAGGATCTTCGGCGCCACCACACAGAAGTTGCGGATGGAGGAGCCCATATCGGTCAGGCAGGCGCCACGCAGAGTGTGACTGGAAATGTATACGCAGTCTGAAGTGAGCAAGCCCATACCGACGAGCAGGCAGCTACGGATTGCGACGGTGGCGATCGAGACTTTTTCGGAAGGCTGCTGGCTCATGATGGCCTTATACCACGCGGTTGATTTCCGCGGCGCGCAACGATTAAAGGAGCCAAACTTTCCGGCGCGACGTACGTCTACCGGGCACTCGAACACCGGCAGTTTCGGCCCCCCCCTCCTTGCCGCCCTCCCTTCGCCATCCGTGTTGGGCCATGGGCCAATGCCTTCGGATCGCAACACGGCACAGGGCCCTTCCCGATGGCGTTGACTGGTCATACGAAAGATCTGCCCAGACCGATACAATTTTCCCAATACTCCTAACACGCAGATGCTTTGCCACGAGGACCTGGACCGAATGAAGCCGCGATGCAACACGCGCAATCTTCGGTGTTTCTCTCAACATAAACGCCGACACATGTTGCGGCGCACGCCGTGACCTCTGTTCGACCGTGACGTAGTCGACGTCATAGTGCTGTCTGATAGACAGTCGAGTATCGTTCCCGCACAGTATCACCCAGGCGGATCGGTCCGGGCACCCCTGTTGGACGCACGGTCGAAGGACTGCGGAAGGAGGGTTTGCCGCGCATCGCGCCTGGAGATGTTGCAAACTCACCGGCCAACCTGTTGACGCGCAGCCAAGTCGGAGCTCAGAGGAAGCCACGAATCACATCATGGATGCAGCTGACTTACCGGACCATGAGCCCACTCGTTTGCTCTTTTTGCCCGATAGTGAGGAAGAGCGGCAGCGATTGGCCTATATCATCGAGGGAACCCAGGCGGGAACCTGGGAATGGAATAGCCGCACCGACGAGATCCGTTTTAACGCCCAATGGGCACGCCTGATCGGCTATACGCCCGAAGAGTTGGGTCCCGCATCGCGGCAGACATGGCGAAAGCGGGCACACCCGCAGGATCTGCTGCGCTCCGATGATATTTTGCACCGGCATCTGGCCGGCGCGACTCCAAACTACGAATGCGAAGTGCGGCTGCGTCATCGGGCCGGTCACTGGATCTGGGTGCTTTCGCGCGGCCGCGTACAGACCTGGACCGCCGATCACCAGCCGGCTTGGATGTACGGCGTGGACATCGAGATCACCCAGCTGAAACACCAAGAAGAAGCGTTGCGCAAGAGCCGGAGCTTTCTGCAACGTGCCGGGCAAATAGCCGGTGTGGGCGGATGGGAAATCGATCTGCTCTCGCGCGCAGTGGTGTGGTCGGAAGAAACCTGTCGTATCCATGGGGTGGGGCCGGACTTCCAACCAACGCTGGAGACGGTGATCGAGTTCTACGCGCCCGAGGATCGGGTGGTGATTCAGGCGGCGGTTGAAGCGGGTATTGCAACGGGCGCAGGCTGGGATCTGGAACTGCCGCTCATCCGCGCAACCGGAGAGCGGATTTGGGTGCGGACTCAGGGCGCGGTCGAGCGGGAAGACGGTGCGCCGGTCCGGTTGGTCGGCGCGTTGCAGGACATCAGCACGCAGCGACGACTGAGCGCTGAATTGATCGAGCAGCATGAGTTGCTGCGAATCACGCTGCAATCCATCGGCGATGCGGTGATTACCACCGATGCCGAGGGCCTGTTGGTCTGGCTCAACCCAGTGGCCGAGGGACTGACGGGGTGGAAAGCGCAGGAGGCGCGCGGGCGCCCGCTCAGCCAGGTGTTTCATACTGTCAATGAAGAGACGCGTGAGCCCGCGCCGGATCCAGTGGCGTCGTGCCTCCAACTGCGACATGGGCCTAGCCGCCCCCACCCTGCACTTTTGATCTCGCGCCAAGGCAATGAACTGGGCATCGAACAATCCGCGTCCCCGATTCTCAGCGACGACGGCAAGATGCGCGGAGTGGTGCTCGTCTTTCGGGATGTTACCGAGCAGAGGCGCCTATCCGGTGAGATGGCCTATCGCGCCACCCACGATGCGCTCACGGGCCTTGTCAATCGGCCTGAATTCGAAACACGCCTGCGACGACTCCTGCAAAAGTCGCGTGAGGATCACAGCGAGCATACGCTGCTGCACATCGATGTCGACCAGTTCAAACTCGTCAATGATACTTGTGGCCACGCTGCAGGGGATCAACTGCTGCAAGAGATTGCGAAACGGTTTACATCGGCCATTCGAGCTCGAGATACGCTCGCCCGGCTCGGTGGGGACGAGTTTGGCATCATCCTGGAGCATTGCTCGGCTGATCAGGCCCAGCGCGTGGCACAACACATCTGCGACGACCTGGAGCACTTCCGATTCGATCACGCCGGCCAAGCCGTGCGCATCGGGGCCAGTATCGGATTGGTACCGCTGAACGAGCGCTGGACCTCGAGCGCGGCACTCCTGCAGGCGGCCGAGACTTCCTGTTACGCCGCAAAGGAAGGCGGACGCAATCGCGTTCATACATGGTTCGACACCGACACGGCCGTTCGCAGACACCACGGTGAGATTCAGTGGGCCATGCGCATCGAGAACGCACTGCAGGAGAATCGCTTCGAGCTCCACGCCCAGCGAATCGAAGCGCTAGGCCGCGAATCGCCGGGCCTGCGCGTGGAGGTCTTGCTGCGGATGCTGGAGGAGAACGGGGCCCCGGTGCTGCCCGGCGCCTTCCTGCCAGCCGCGGAGCGCTATCACCTGGCCCCACGCATCGATCGGTGGGTGCTGCAGCACGCGCTCCAATGGCTCAATCAACTTCCCAGCGTGAGCAAAATACGCACGCTGTCCATCAACCTGTCGGGCCAGTCGGTTGGCGACCGGGCCTTTCAACGGCATGCCATCGAGTTATTGACCGCCGCTGGCCGCGGCCTCTGCGAGCGCCTGTGTTTCGAGATCACCGAAACCGCAACGGTCACCAACCTTACCGAGGCCGCACGGTTCATTGAGCGCATCAGGTCCCTCGGAATCCAGATGGCGCTCGATGACTTCGGCGCCGGCGCCTCCTCTTTCGGCTATCTCAAATCTCTTCCCGTGGACTACCTGAAAATCGATGGGCAATTTATCAAGGACCTCATCGAGGATCCGTTGCACGAGGCGGCGGTTCGCTGCTTTGTGGATGTAGCGAAGATCATCGGCGTAAAGACCGTCGCAGAATTCGTCGACCGGGCCGAGGTGCTTGCCAAGTTGCGCGAGATCGGGATCGACTACGCGCAGGGGTTCCTGCTCCACCGCCCCGAACCTCTCCAACACTTGCTGCGCGAAGCGCGGCCTGTCGATCTTCTGCATACCCGGCTGCCGGAATGAATCCAGAAGATGACAATAGCGCAGCGCGGCAGCGCTGCCGCAATGCACTGCCGCGCCGGGTTTGGCGGGCTTACTGCCTAGCGGTCCTGCTCGCGCTCGCTGCGGCGGCGGCGCCTGCGGCCAGCCCCATGCGTTTCAACCGGCTCGGCCTCGATCAGGGTTTGTCGGAACTGGCCGTCAACGTGATTGCGCAGGACCCGGACGGATTCCTATGGATCGGCACCGAGGATGGGCTCGATCGCTACGATGGCTACCGGTTTCAACATTTCACGCAGGACCGGGCCAACCCCGCCAGCGTGCCGAACAATTTCATCGCGGATATACGCTTCGATTCCTCGGGAGGACTGTGGCTCGCAACCGATGGCGGCGGAGTGGTGCGACGCGATCCGCAACTCGGGCGATTCTCCAGGCTCGAGTCCGCCGTGCGCGGCTCCAAGACCGGTGGGCTGGATCATGTGCGGATCGTGCGGATCGACAGTCGCGGACGAGTCTGGATCGGAACGCGGGACAGCGGGCTCGCGCTGTTTGATCCTGCGACGTCCACGTTGCGCCGGTTCGTACATGTAGCTCGCGACCCGGCGTCCCTTGCAGACAACTCCGTACTCGCCATCCTCGAAGACCGGCGGGGGCACGTATGGATCGGCACAGATGCCGGTGTCGATGTGCTCGAACCCAACACTGGCCACATAGAGCATCACCTTTTGAGCGGGCTCCCACGCCCGCAGCCCGGACCCCTTCGCACCAGGGCGTTGCTCGAGGACTCTCGCGGCATCATTTGGATCGGCACCGATGCGGGCCTGGAGAGCTTCGATCCATTCAAGCGCCAGGCAACTACGTTCGCGAGCGACGCGGATGATCCACATTCGCTACCCCCGGCCTCGATCGAAGCTCTCTACGAAGACAGTGAGTACCGGCTTTGGATCGGAACGGCTGATGGGCTCGTCCGCTTCGATCGTGAGTCTCGCGTATTCGAGACTTACCGCAACGATCCGCGCGATGTCGAGAGTCTGCCCGACAATCACATCGTCTCCATCTTTGAAGACCGCAGCGGCCTGTTATGGGTCGGCACGAAGTTCGGTGGCATCGCCAAGTGGAATCCCCGTTCATGGTCGTTTGGCCATCACGCCGCCGGTGCGGAGGAAGGCTTCGCGAGTCACAACATCATGTCTTTCACGGAGGATCACGATGGGCGGCTGTGGATTGGAACCTTCGGCGGAGGACTGACAGCGGTCAGTACCCACGGGCGGATGCTCTCCTTCCGAGCCAATGCCCCCGGCCCCGATGGGCTGGGTGACGATCGTGTGATGGCGCTGCTCACCGCGCGCGACGGAAGTGTGTGGGCAGGCACCATGGGCGGGGGTCTCGACCGTATTCAAGCGGACAGTCACAGGGTCACGCATTATCGACACGACCCGGCCGATCCCAGCTCACTCGCTGCCACAGGTGTGATGGCGCTGCTCGAGGATTCAAAAGGACGCATCTGGGTCGGCACGTACGGAGGCGGTTTGTCATGGCTCGACCATGGCGGTACCTCATTCCACACCTATCCTCCCGACGCCACCGATCCAACACGATTCTCCAACGGCCGAGTGACCGCGCTCGCTGAAGATCGCTCAGGCCGAATATGGGCTGGTACAGACGGCGGCGGTCTGAACGTGTTGGACCCCAATAGTGGCGCACTCATCAGACTGCGGCACGACGCTACCAATCCGCACTCGCTGAGTGCCGACACCATCTACGTTTTGCACGTCGACGCCACTGGAGACGCCGTATGGGTCGGGACCCGCGGCGGCGGCCTGGACCGGGTCACCATGAACAGCGCGGAGAATGGGGCCATTGCCGTTTCCAATCTCTCGGAAGGAAATGGCCTCCCCAACAACACAATTTACGGCATCCTCCCGGATTCGGCGGGACGATTGTGGCTCAGCACCAACCACGGCCTGGCATGCCTCGACCCGCACACTGGAACGGTGAGTAGCTACCACCGCAGCCACGGACTGCAAGCGGATGAATTCAACTTCGGTTCCCACTACCGCACGCGCGACGGCCGCCTGCTCTTCGGAGGCGCCAACGGCTACAACGAGTTTTATCCAGATCGCCTGCAATTCAATCGTAGTGTTCCCACGGTCGCGCTCACCAGCCTGCTCAAGCTCGGCCGGCCAATGCCCACGGACGCCTATGGGCAGCGGGGCCCACTGCATTTCGGCTACGAGGATGACGTAATCACCTTCGAGTTCGCTGCATTGGATTTCGTAGCACCGGAGGCGAACTCATTCGAATATCGCCTCGATGGCTTCGACCGTGCCTGGATTCACGCGGGGACGCTGCGAACTGCCACATACACCCACTTGCCGGGCGGCCAGTACGTACTACATGTACGTGCCGCGAATGCAGACGGCGTCTGGAACATGAATGGTCTCACGGTCCCGCTCGACGTAGATCCGCCACCGTGGAAGACGTGGCCGGCGTATCTCCTTTATGCACTCGTCGCGGCAATTTTGATTCACCAAGCTTGGTTGCGCCAGCGCCGCGCACTCGCACGCGCGGCTGACTACCGCCGTCAGTTGGAGCGGGAGGTGGCTTACCGAACCCGGCAGCTCGCCGACCGAAATGCGGCTTTGCAACGAGCCAATTCGAAACTCGAAGAGGTCAGTTTCACAGATGCGCTCACCAGCCTCGGTAATCGCCGCTCTCTGGCCCACGAGATGCCAGCGCTGATCGCGAGAATCGAAAGCAACGACTGGGGCAATGGTGACGGGTCACGGCTTGCGCTGCTGGTCGTGGATCTTGACCACCTGAAACCCATCAATGACGAGCACGGTCACGAGGCAGGCGATCGGCTGCTGATCGAGGTAGCGGCGATCCTGAGTGAATGCGTGCGCGCGAACGACAAGGTCGTTCGTTGGGGCGGCGACGAGTTCGTCGTCGTATACGCGGTTCGCGACCTGGACGGTGCAGCTGCGCTCGCGGAGCGCATTCGCTTTACCGTCTCCAATCGACGCTTCCAGCTCGGAGGGGAAGTCGATGGCAGGACCAGTTGCTCCATCGGCTTCGCACTCTATCCGTTTACTCCCGACAAGCCGTCGCGTTGGGAAAAAGTGTTGAGCGTCGCCGATGCGAATCTCTACCGCGCTAAGGAAACTCGCAACGCATGGGTCGGCTGCTGTGGCACGCCCAACGGGAGCGGTATCGGCGACCTCGAATCTTTGGTCGAACGCGACCTGGCGGCAGCCGAGCGCAATCGCCACGTGGAGGTGCGCCGATCCGATCCGACGAATGGCGAAACGGTCGAGTTGCTTTTGCGGCGGCCAGCGCCGGCGCGTACCCGAAAATAGGGAATGGGACAGGCATGACCGATCTCAGCGATACGTTCATCAGGGCCCTTCCTGACCTCACGTTGGTCGTCAGACGTGACGGTGTGATCATGAGCAATATCGGCGGCCGTGAGTTGGGTGTAGCAAAATCACCGGGTGCGCTCAGCGGAACGATGCTTCGTGACCTGTGGACAGCCGAAGGCGCGGCAGAGCTTGCGAAGTTAATTCAACGTACTCTCAAAGTTCGCGCCCATACAGAGGGACGTTTTTATCACGATAACCGTCGCATCGACGTGCGTGTGCATCCTCAGGGAATAGACAGAGTATTGATGGTAATGCGGGCTCTGCCGGTTGATACCCATTTGCGGGCGGATTCAGCCACGGCCGACATAACGGGTATGCAGGACACAACCGATTGCGCCGCCTTTTCCCGTAGATTCTGCGATGCGATCGCTAACGCACGGCTGAGGGAAACCCAGCTCGCCCTCGCGATCGTCCATTTCAACGACCTTACCGCCATTGGGGCAGCATTTGGGGCCTCTGCCAATCGGATGCTCGCCGTCGGCGCACTCGAGCGCATTTACACACTCGCTGCCAACGGCAAACTACATCTCCCCCGGAAGCTGCGCGCCACGCAGCTCGAGAGCGACCAGGTGGCGATCCTCATGGAAGAAATCTCCAGTCACGCGGCCGCTGCCCGCGCTGCGGAAGAGATTCGCCGCGCGCTCGCGAAGGCTATCGAGTTCGAGGGACATCGTTACGAACTCAACCCGATCATCGGCCTGGCAATCTTCCCGGTCGATGGACATGAGCCTGAGATTCTCCTCGAGCGCGCCCGCGGCGCGATTCTGGAGGCGCACCGGACGGGGCGGCACAGCCAGGTAGCCGCATGCTCAGACACCGCCGCGGTACAAGCAATTCCCGCGGCGGATCTGGAGCGGGAATTGCGCTGGGCCGTGGAGCGTGAGCAGTTCGCTCTTGAGTATGCTCCGATCGTCGAGCTGATCGGCCACCGTACCGTAGCGATCGCCATATCGCTAAGGTGGATTCATCCCATGTGTGGGTCAGTAACACCCGATCAGTTCATACCACTGCTCGACAGTCTGGTTTTGCGGGCCTCGCTCGATCGCTGGATACTCAGACGCGGCTGCCGGGACCTCGCAGATCTGAGCGAGCGCGGCAACACACGAGTGAGCCTCGCGCTGAAATTGACGCGTCAGTCGGCGGACTCTGCAACGTTTATCGACGACATCACCTCAGCGGCTACCGCCGTCGGCATCGCCTTGGAACGCCTGGATATCGATGTCGATCTCAAGACGCTTGCAGGTGGTAGTCGTATCAGGGGCCTGTTGCGGGAGCTGCGCAACAGCGGCTCACGTGTATTTCTCGAGGACTTTGGCGCTGACGGCATCGCGCTCGCCCGCTTGAGCTCCCTTCCAATCGACGGGGTCAAGATTTCTCCAACCTTCGTCGGTCGCCTCGACAATGACGTCGCCTCGCGCGCCGTTTGTAAGGCGGCCGTATCGATTGCCCGTGCGTTCGATTTGAAGTGCGTCGCTGCCGGAGTGACAACGCGCTCGCAACTGGGGCTCTTGTCCGAGTGGGGCTGCGAGCAGGCGACCGGCCCGTTGTTCGGGCCGCCCAGACTGGCGCAGGAGCTGCAATTGGCTCCATCCGCCGATGCTTCAGACGCGCAGTTTGACGCTGCCGCAATTGCTGTAGGCTGAAGCCGCGCAATCCGCTGCACTGCGACATTACCTGCCATTATGTGTTCTGTGTCTCACTAGGGTACGCCACCTCAGTCTATCGACACACGCCAGACCCACCCTATTCCATCGTCCAATGCGCCCCGTGTTTGAACGGCGTGGGAGATGGCGAATGGGCTCGATACGGAACACGGTTGGCGTACTTGCAGTGATCACCGCAACCTGTCCCCTGGCACTCTCGGCGGACGGTTCGCGCGGGCAATCGACAGCCAACCCTGAGGCGCTTGGCTACATAGTCGAAGCGATAAGTTCAACAGCGGCTCGCAATGCGGTCGTCTCGGCCGGCGGTAAGGTCACCAGCGACCTGCCAATCATCGAGGCAGTCGCGGCCAGGCTGACGCAGGCGCAGCATACCGCGCTAGTGCAACGCAACCGACAGTTGCGTATTGTCCCCGACTCACAAGTACGACTCGCCGCGGTGTCGGTCGCTGCTGCGCCGCCATCCAATGTTAGAGACAACTTCCAGACGGCCAGCTGGAGCAACAATGATGGCGATCACTTGTGGGCAACACCCTGGATCGAGACCGGAGATGACGGTCAACCCGCAACCGGCAATATTGCGATTCAGCCTGTTGTCGTAGCCGGTCTCATCGGTGCCGGCAAGCTCTCCCTGAAAGGACACGGCGGGACCCTCACTCGGCGTGCGGCCCTTCCGCCCGGGGCACTGCATGCGACGCTCAGCTTCAACGCACAGCGCCAGTCCCTGCAGGCGGGCGATTTCATTTCCGTCCAGGCCAGCAGGGACGGTGGTGTCAGCTGGAGTGAAGTCGGCAGGGTCCAAGGCGCGGGCAGCGACAGCGTGCAGCAGCCAGTAAGCTTTGATCTCGCCAGCTTCATTAGTGCCGATACCACGATCCGGCTCGCCACCAATTTGAGCACGAGTCTCGTGACGGGCTTGCTGGCGCCTCCGACGGTCAACGTCGATAGCCTTCAGATCACTTACGACTCCGTTTACGCCACGGGCACCGCCTATCCGCAGTCGGTCTCGGCCGACCGGCTACACGCTCAAGGCATAACAGGCGCGCTGGTTACCGTCGCCGTAGTGGACACCGGCTACTGGAAGAACAGCGTGGTCGATACCAATTCGCTCGGTCTCGGGCGGGTCCTCGCGCAATACGACTCGACGACGGGAGTCGCCACTGCGCACCTACTCGGAATTGGAAGCACCAGCACTGACGCGAGCGGCCACGGCTCACACATCACCGCCATCATGCTGGACACCCAGAAGACGACCGACGGCCGATACTTCGGAATTGCTCCGGACGCCAACCTGGTGTCGGTGAAAGCCTTCGATGCCAACGGCCAAGGTACTTACTCTTCCGTTATCCGCGGTATCGGCTGGGTCGTACAGAACAAAGCGCTCTATGGCATCCGCGTACTCAATCTGTCGTTCGGCGCACAACCTCAGTCGCGATACTGGGAGGATCCGCTCAACCAGGCCGTCATGAAAGCCTGGCAAGCCGGAATCGTCGTCGTTGCGTCCGCTGGGAATACGGGGCCTGCCGCGCAGACGATCACCGCCCCGGGCAACGTGCCATACATCATCACTGTCGGAGCGTGGAGTGACAACTTCACGCCCAACACCCCGTCTGACGATCATCTCGCCTCCTTCTCGGCCGCCGGACCAACCTTTGAGGGTTTCGTGAAACCTGATGTAGTGGCCCCCGGTGGCCACCTCTGGTCGCTGATGCCCACTTACGCTGCAATTGCCCAACAACACCCGACCTACCAAAACAGCGGCAGCTACTTCACCATGTCAGGTACTTCCCAATCCGCTGCAGTGGTCAGCGGCGTGGTGGCGCTGCTGCTTCAGGCCCAGCCCGGTCTGACACCCGACCAAGTGAAGTGCAGGCTGATGAGCTCGGCGCGACCGGCGGTGGATCCGGCCGGCCATCTCGCCTACAGCGTATTCCAACAAGGCGCCGGCCTCATAAATGCCTACGACGCCCGCTACGCCGCGACCCAAGATTGTGCCAACCGCGGTCTGAACATCGCTCAGGACCTCGCCGGGACGCAGCACTTCGGCGGCGCTGCGCGACAGGATTCGAGCGGCAACTACTACATCGCCAATTCCAGCGGCTACGCGTGGAACCAGGGTTATGCCTGGAATCAGGGCTACGCGTGGAACCAGGGGTACGCCTGGAATCAGGGCTACGCGTGGAACCAGGGGTACGCCTGGAACCAGAGCGATTACTCCTGGCAGGACGGCGCTCCTGCGGACTCATCGACAGCGGCCGGGTCCAGCAGCACGGCGGCTTCAGCCAGTTCGACAGCAATCAATGCGTGGGTCGCTCAGGAATGATGCCTAGGGCTCGGCGGGTGATTGCCGAAGTCCGCGCCGGGTAAATCGGCTCAGTTGTGATCAATTCGCGCGTCGGTTGATACGAGAAGCGCGATTTTCCAACCTGAAGTGGCCAGGAGTTTCGCCCGTCGCCGCACGGAACGCGTCGGAGAAATTCGAGGGTCTGCAGAAGCCCAATCGGTATGCGATTTCTTTCAGCGGCAGGTCCGTCTGCAGTAAATAGTCTCGCGCCTTCGAAATCTGCACGGACTTCAAGTACCGTCCTATCGACTGATTGGTTTGCTCACGAAACAGCTTCGCAAAATAGCGTTCACTGAATCCGCAGGCCTGAGCGAGGGCGGTGACGCTCGGCGCCTCGTACCTCAACTCGGCAAGATATTCGTCGATGATTCTGAAATGGCGCGGCAGCAAGCGACCACGCCCTTGGATCGGCTCGCGCGACCGGACGGCGTGGGACCACTCGACCAGCATTGCTTGTCCGAGAGAATGGACCACTGACTCACTCACAAAGCCGGGATGCAATGCCTCGGTCATGAGCCGCGTGAATATTGCGGGAAGCAATGAACTTTGAACGTCGAGACAGCTTCGCAGCTGCGCTTTCGAAAGCACGCTCAACGAGCCAACCACACTCTCGCAATAGACCCGGTCGAACGAACACGACACGACACGCATCTTGCCGGAAGTCCCGCGGCCTAAAACCTCCCTGTCGTGCGGTGTGAAGATCACACGCCCCACTTTACAAAGCTCGCGAGCAGTTCCGTCGAGAAAGGCTCCCTCCGCGCAATACCCAGGGCCGTACATCAGCAGGCTCATCGTGGGGGCGTCGAGTTTGCTGATGACCTCCGTCGGCCCGGTCCACTGACCGTCACTGACGGTGAGAAGCGTGGTCGACGTCTTGAGCGTCGCAATGGCCTTCAGCATTTCTTCCCCCCGGAGGTGCCGTGGCGTGCACCGGTTTTCGGAAAAACGAGTCGCTTTCCGGAAAATGAATTAGCGCAGACCAAAGGTAGCATCCGATAGCCTCAGCGGGGAGCCCTATCACATACCGGGAAGAAGATTCATGAGTGCTGACGGAAGCTGGAAAATCACTGCCTCCACCCCCGTGGGACCGCAGATAATGCACCTCCACGTCCTCACGCAGGGCGATTGCTTCACCGGCCGCATCCAAAGCCCCATGGGAGATTTGGACATCGCCGGCAGCGCCACAGGAGACACCCTGAGCTGGGTGACCCAAATCACCAAACCGATGTCCATGAAGGTGAGCTTCGAAGTCGCGGTGGATGGCGACACCCTCAGCGGTACCGCCAAGATGGGCTTCCTTGGCCGAGCGAAATTGAAGGGCGAGCGTATTGCAGCGAGCGCGTTGAGCGCGGACTCACCGGCATCTGCGACCGCCCCCCTGGGACCGGTGACCGAGGACTCGATCGATCCACAGTTCAATCAGCCGTATATCGAGGTAAACGAGTTGCGGGATCACCCTGCCCCGCACCGATACATGCAGGGCGGCTTCAGAGCAACCGACGCCCGCTTCTCGTTTTATTTCCCACCAAAGGAACAGTACGAGGGCCGGTTCTTCCACAACACCTACCCCATGGCGACGACGTCGGACATTGGACCCTTCCCGATCGCTTTCGATGTGGCCACGGGGGACCTCAACTTCACGTTCGCAAGTGGCGCGTATTATGTACAAACCAATCTGGGCGGCGCCGATCGCGCGCCGCCAGCGGACCCCGCTATTGCCGCCTACCGAGTCAACGCGGCGGCAGCGAAATATTCGCGAGTGGTCGCCGTTGAGCTCTACGGCGAGCACCGGCCCTACGGCTACTTGTTCGGCGGCAGCGGCGGTTCTTACCAAACCATCGGAGCTGCAGAGAACACGATCGGTGTGTGGGACGGATTCGTACCATTCGTGATGGCAACACCGAATGCCATTCCCAGCTTGTTCACCGTACGCATGCATGCACTTCGCGTACTCAGGCAGAGAAACAAATTCCCCTCCATCGTGGACGCCGTCAACCCCGGTGGTAGCGCAGACCCGTACGCCGAATTAAACGACGAAGAACGCGCGGCTCTCACAGAAGCGACCCTGATGGGCTACCCGCTGCGCGGCTGGTTCAATCACAAAACCCTGACCAGTGGCTATTTCTACAACGTCGCGCCTCTCATACCGATGCTTGATCCGACTTACGTCACCGACTTTTGGACCAAGCCCGGCTATCTCGGCAGCGATCCGACCTCGTCGATCAAAGCGGAGCGTTTCCAGTTCGACACGACAGTTACGAAGGTAGTCGAGGGGTATCCGCGCCGATTCGAATTGGCAAGCGTGCCTGATCGAGCCTTCGCCGATGCGCACTTGGTGCTGATGAGCGGCGCGAGCACAGGGCGCAGCGTTCCCATCGCCGCGATCAGCGGAAAGACAGTTGGGTTTGCATTCGCCGCGGATCAAGCAGTGATAAACGATGTTCGTCCCGGCGATCAGGCGCGAATCGACAATTCATGGACGCTGGCGCTGCAGACTTATCAGCGTCACCAGGTTCCAACTCCCGATATGTACGGCTGGAACCAATTCCGCGGCTCCGACGGTAAGCCCACCTATCCGCAACGCGATGTTTTGATCGGACCAATCTGTGCGGCCGGCACCGCGGGCTCAGTCCCGAATGGTCGCATTCACGGCAAGATGCTAGTGCTTCAAGCTGCGATGGATATAGACGCATTCGCCTGGCAAGCCGATTGGTACCGTACGCAGGTGAAAGCTCAGTTGGGCCCCGGGTTCGAGGACAACTTCGCGCTCTGGTTCATCGATCACGCACAGCACGACAATCCCGCAACCAACGAGGCGCACGCGCATACCGTGAGCTTCGCGGGCTCGTTGCAACAGGCACTACGCGATGTAAGCGCATGGGCGGAACAGGGCACGCGTCCCGCGGAGACGCAATACGAAGTGATCGATTCGCAGTTAAATCTGCCGGCTGATGCGACTTCGCGCAAAGGCATCCAACCCGTTATCGAGTTACGCGCCAATGGTGATGTGCGCACGGAGGTCAAGGTCAACCAACCCGTCACTTTCACGGCGACCATCCAGGTACCTCCAAATGCCGGTATGGTGGTAGCCGCGGAGTGGGATTTCGAGGGCGTCGGCGCGAATCCGACTGTTGCACAGATCGACGCGCCGCAGAGGCTCGCTCGTCTCTCAACCACGCATTCGTTCGAGAAGCCAGGCACTTACTTCACGGTGCTGCGTGCAACCTCGGAGCGTCACGGCGATGCGACGACACCTTTTGGACGAATTCAAAACATCGCTCGCGCGCGAGTGGTCGTCTCTTGAGCGGGTCAGGACACTGCGGTTTTCAGCGCGTGTCATCGATTGAGTGAGTGCGCCAACGCGTACTCCACGAAGGCCTTCAACTTGGAAGGTTGCTGCCGCCTGCTATGGTAGCACAGATAGAAGCCCGGAATCGCAGGTAAGAAGCCACTCAAGACACGCTTCAACTTCTTGGCTCGAATGTGCGCGATGGCGAGCGACTCGAACGTGTATGCCAGTCCAATTCCCTCCAGCGCAGCCTCAACCGAGAACAATGAGTCGCTGATCGTGAGATTGCCGCCGAGCTCGTACTCGACGGGTCGGGCGTCCGCCTCGAACTCCCATCTGTGAATGGCTCCGCTGCCGGAGAACCTGAATCGCACGCAGTTGTGGTTCGCCAGCTCGCAAGGGTGCCGTGGAACGGGGTATCGCTTGAAGTACTCGGGGGATCCAACGATGACAACGTTGATTTGTCCGCCGAGCGGCACGGCAATCATGTCCTTTTGGACACTCTCGCCCAGACGAACACCAGCGTCGAATCCTTTTTCGACGATATCGACATAGCCCTCGTCGCTGATCAGCTCAACCTGGACGTCCGGGTAAGCCTTCAGGAATCCGGCCAATATCGGTTGGAGGACCATGGCGATCGAGATTCGCGCCGCGTTGATGCGCAGCACGCCCGATGGCTGGCCCTGAAGCGCATGAAGTTGTTCGCCGGCTTCCAGCACGTCGCTCAGCGCTGGTCCGATCCGCGACAAGTAGGCCTCGCCCGCCTCGGTCTGACTGACGCTGCGGGTGGTTCGGTTCAGCAGCCTGACGCCAAGGCGGGTCTCCAAGTGGCGGATCGCTTGACTCAGTGCCGACGGCGAGACCTCGAGTGCTGCCGCTGCGGCGGAGAACCCGCGGTGGACGATTGGCGGAAGACCAACCCGCGTTTCACCGGCGGGAACTTCCAACGCAACCTGCGCATCGTCGACGAGGTCAAGGCCGTTGCAGCCGAGGCGGGTGCAACGCCGGCACAAATCGCCCTAGCCTGGCTGCTCACGCAGGGCGACGACATCGCCCCGATTCCCGGCACCAAACGCGTCGCGCGCGTCGAGGAAAACACGGCCGCCGACCGCCTTGAGCTAAGCGCCGAGCAAATCGAGCGGCTGAACAACTTGACACCGGCCGCCGGCGAACGCCACGACGAAGGGAACATGGCCGTCATCGATCGTTGACCCAGACGCGAGTGCTGGCACTACGACCCACGGCAACTTGTAAGCCGGCGCCGCGAGCGCCATTCAAACTTCGCGCTCAGCAGTAAGTTCGCCTTCACAGGCGCCCTTCACCCGCTCCGCCGGCTCAAGAACCGTAGGCTTGCCAGCGATCAGGCCCGCTTGGCTGGTTCGAGCGCCAGGATCCGCCTCAGCGCGTGCGGCTCCACAGGCTTGACCCAGTGCAGATCGATGCCCGCAGCTTGCGTGCGCATGCGGTCTTCCTCCCGGCCCCAGCCAGTCAGCGCCACGATTCGGATTGCCTGACCCCACGGCTGCGCGCGGATCTTCCGACTCGCAGCAAGCCCATCCAGATGCGGCATTCCAAGATCCATGAAGATTACATCCGGCCGGAAACTTTCTGCCAGCGTCACGACTTGTTCCCCATTCGTAGCCGTATGCACCTCGTGACCGGCCAGCTCCAACCACAGTGTCAGAGACGCCGCAGCATCGGCGTTATCGTCCGCCACGAGAACACGCCGCCGGGTGACTTGCACCGTATCGTTCGACTCAATTACGCCGGGCAATTCATCGACACGCTTGAAGTGAGCCAGCGCGGGTAATCTAACTGTGAACTCGCTTCCCTTTCCAACACCCGCGCTTTTAGCGGTCACAGTACCGCTGTGCAGCTCCACCAAATATCGAACCAGCGCCAATCCAATTCCCAGTCCTCCCTCGGTTTGGTGTCCGTGGGACCGGATTTGAGAGAACATTTCAAATATGCGAGTTATCGAGTCGGACGGGATACCTATACCGGTATCCACCACGCCAATGACCGCGTGACCTGCGTCACGCTCGATGGCCAGCGTTATCCGCCCTCCCGGAGGTGTGTACTTCGCGCTGTTCGACAATAGATTCGAGATCACCTGTGCGAGCCGCTGAGCATCCCCATCCACCGCAAGTTGATCGTCGCTACATTGGAAGATCAGCTCATGCCCGTAAGCATCAATCAACGCCCGCGAGGCTTCCGTAGCCGACTCCGCCACTTCCCGCAGCAGCACAGGCTCGCACCGCAGCTCCAACCGGCCGTGCGTCACACGGCTCAAATCCAACAGATCATCGACGAGCCGGACCAGGTGACGTATCTGCCGCCCCATCATGTCCGTCGTTCCAGCGAGGGTCGGATCCCTGGGAGTCAGTAGCCGCAGGATATCCAGGCCGCTGCGCAGTGGCGCGAGTGGGTTCCGAAGCTCGTGTGCGAGCACCGCGAGGAATTCATCTTTCCGACGATCCGCCTCGCGGAGTCGCTCTCCTGCCTCTTTCTCTGCGCGGATATCCCGCACTTCGACGATCGTGCCGCTGATGCGTCCCTGCTCATCACGGATAGGACTGGCAGTGAAGGCCACCGGGTAGAAGCGCCCATCAGCGTGAACGAATACTTCTTCGCCCTGCTGCCCGTCGGTCTCGGGAATCGACCGGTCGATTGGGCATTCCTCCACCGGATATGGGCTGCCATCCGGTCGACTGTGATGGATCAGCTCATGGAGCCGCTTGCCCTGCGCCTGCGCAAGCTCATAGCCGGTGAGCCTTTCGGCGGCCGCATTCATGTAGAGGCAGTTCCGGTCCGGATCCATGAGAAAGACTGCGACTGTGGCGTTGTCCAAAACCGCCTTGAGCCGCCGCTCACTTGCGCCCAACGCGACTGCGACGCGACGCCGTTCGAGGATCTCTCTCTGCGCCGCCTCATAGAGCCGCGCGTTGTCAATGGCAATCGCGGCGTGTGCGGCGACGCTGACAGCCCGCCGCTCCGCCCGCTCATCAAACACGTCCGGATCTGGATGCCCAAAGAACAGGGTTCCCAACACCTCCCCCGTCCGTGACAGGACCGGCACAGCGAGATAGCTCCGCACAGGCAGATGGCCAGGCGGCATACCGTGATACGGCGCATTACGCCCGTAACGCGGATCGCGTGTGATGTCGGCGGACCGCACGAGGGACTCGCCCCTGAAAGTCGGTCCAAACAGCGCAGTGTTCCTAGGCATCGGGAAATGCGCAAACCCATCCCGCGAGGCACCGGAAAGAGTGTAGAGCTTGTACGCGTCGCCATTTTCACCGGTTACGTTGTAAAAGAACGCCCCGAAAGCAGCCCCGACCAATTGGGTTGCAGCGTCAGTGACCATTTGCACGGCACGCTCGAGGTCAAGCTCGGAAGCGACCCCACGGGCGGTCTGGTTGAGTGCGTCGAGCGTGCGCGCTTCATCCGCAAGAGCCGTCGCCGCAAGTTGGACATCAGCGACAAGCGCAGTTACGCGGTCGAAGGCATCAATGTTTCCCGTCTGTTCAAGCGCCGAGAGAGCTTTGAACAAGGATTGCGTCAGCGCATGAATTCGATCGTCGACCTTCGGTAAGGTGTCCACCGAGTCTCTCCCTGAGCACGTGAGTTCCCACAGCTTACGCTCAAGCTTCGTGTTGGACTCAGAGCGCCTCCGCCATTATGGCGGGTAGAACTCTTGATGCGCCACACTCACGACTAACCTTTGTACGTTAGGTCCTCTAACACGAACAGTTGCTTCATTGTTGATGGTGTCGCCTTACAGAGACGGCGACCGTGCGGTCCGGACTAACGTGCGACATCCGCAGATCGAGAACGCGATTGACGTGTTGCTGAAATAAAGCATCCGATCGTCCGGTCCGAAGCCGGGCTTCGATGTTGCTTCGCGTTGGAGAAAGAGAAACCGACGGCACCCTGGAAGCAGCGCTGCGGCGAGATCGCCTCATAGCTGCGAGCGCCCTCGCGTTACGGTTTGCGCGTCCACAAACTCAAGCGTCTGGATATCTGCTTGAGCGGTGATTCCTTTTGCAGCTCGATTCGCAGGTCCGGTATCCCGCTGCCGTTGATCTCTTCCTCCTTTCCCACGCCCAACTCAATCGTCCCGAGAATCTCCAAGGTTTCCTGGAACGTCCCACGCAGCCGACGCTCTGGAGTCGGCCCACCACCCTGCTCCAATGTCCTCAATACCTGCCTGTCACTGAGTGGCTCTGGCTGTGCGGCGGACACATCGCTCACGAAGGCGCCAGGATAGATGCCCCGCAAACTCTTCAGCCACCTGTTCGCCTCGACGTGCGTCGAGAAGTAGCCCATTTGCAGCCGATATTTCCTGCGGCTGCCTTGCCAACTGTGGCTCAAGAAGAAGCTGAATCGCCTGAGCTGCGGCGATCGCGGCTGGGGGATTGTGATGGGCACCCCGACCTTGCACAAATTGATGACAAGTGATCCGGGTTTTTCAACGGGAGTGCCCTGATCAGCCGCATCAGGGTTCGCGCGTCTATAGGAGACGCGCTTGGGTTCCAGTGTCATTC
>Ga0307511_10002335_pt1 | contig 19820 bp, 15 predicted proteins | sample 13_EM_MG_FD_200266 | JGI IMG/M metagenome (GOLD analysis project Ga0307511, IMG submission 200266) | Populus trichocarpa ectomycorrhiza microbial communities from riparian zone in the Pacific Northwest, United States - 13_EM | ecosystem: Host-associated > Plants > Roots > Unclassified | place...
CTTTACCACCATATATATACATGAATATTCCTACACGTTCTGCATACATCATATCCCGGCATTATATGCTTTTTACCATAATATAGGCTTCAGGCGGTCCCTGCTTTTATACCTTCACCATAATATAGGCTCTATGCGGTTCATGCGTATAATGTCCCAACATCTCGGGTGTGATCGGTAGAGTGTATTCCTTACATATGAACTTTACGGGGACTATTGCCTGGAATCTAGCACCCCAAGACTCCGACGTACCTCGTGCCGCAACTCCAAAAGGTAACTCTATGTCTAAGATAGGACCAAATCCCAACTGTGGCAGCGATGTATACTCATATTCTGTGAAATGTCAAACATTCGTTCATAATTAGCGAGCCATTTCTATACACAGTTTCCCCTAACCTTAGATATAAAGTTTGCAAGAGATTTGGGATTGGTATCGACGACAAAGCTCCCAACTACGATTCCGGTTATGCCTAAGCTTCGGGTGAAGGCCGTTTTCATCTAAAGGAAGGAGGACTCAATGTCGAAGGATGAAGTTCAATTCTTTTGTGATGCAGTGACTAGAGAAACAGAACCAGGCAATATAAAGACAATCCATGCTCCTGCCGTAACTGTGAATCTCCTGCGGTTTGATTGGGCGCAACACAAGTCGGGGTTATTATAGGAGGGCTACAGCAGCATAAACGCTTGGTTCTGGAGGCGCGGGAGGCTCACTAATAGGACTGGCCCAGAAGTTGACGAATTCATCTATATTTCTCTCAAGATTCCTCCGCTCGTAACCTTGTAATCTTACAATAAGGGATCTCAATAGATATACAGTAACTCTGGATCATGTTGGGGTTGTGTGAACCAGCGAGGCATTCGTAAACTTGGTTAATAATTGTCGTAGTGGGTATATGAATTCGGGGGTACGGCATACGGCGATTGAAAGGCGGGTGGTGGGGAACCTGTTGCAAATACAGACCTTGTAGAAGAGGTTGGTTCAAAACTTCGTCGGGTGGGATTGTGGTAAGTATCATGTGCGATAACCGCAAGTTGTATAATAGTGACAAGGTTAGTCCCCGGTGTGGCACTCGTCAGGAAGTACTTAAACTTTCTTCCTTATGCATCGCACAAGTGCTCTGGACGAGTGCTCTGGACGAGTGCTCTGGACGAGTGCTCTGGACGAGTGCTCTGGATACATAATGAACTGGATGTATCATCTAGATCAGGTGAAGGAAACTAGTGCACTTGTGGCAAATTGGTGCTAAGTGGGGAGGGATTATTATTCCGTATTAGTCTTATAGAGCACAAGGGGAACGGATTGAACCTTTCAGAGTTTGTGGGTGGATCAAGGGCAGATTGCCCCTAGGTGGGTTTTGTGGCTCGCTTTTATCCTAGCCGTACGTTACTAATTGATGCATAGGATGATTAAGACCCCTAGGGGACGAGGGCCTTTGGTGACGGCGCAAGGCCCCCGAGGCCTGGACTCAGAGGATCGGTCGATACGAGTGTTGGCTATTTACGGATTTCCTAGGTTGGATGGTTTGGGCTGATAAGCTTGCACGGGATCGAGGAAATACGGGTATATTTCATTACCTATATTCCCTTACTCCTCTTGAACCCACCGTCGAGCGCTCCCTGGAACATTATCCATAGTCCATTTACGCTAGGTGCTATCATTGTATTACTATCTCTACTCGTATTTCATCATAAACACCAACCCCACCGGGAAACCTCCTTTCATCTATTGAATAGGTTTGATCCCCTACCCTATAGTTAGCTAGGCTAAAAGGCAAGAAGCACAAACTAAAAACACACAGACAAAGCAAAGAACAAAGATATCGACCAGGCCGTATTCATCACAACAAGTAACAATGGCAGTAAGATATGCATCATTGCCACCCTTGCGTGACTCTATAAAAAAATACACCAAAACACATTACAAGTGGGGAGCCCGATAACAGAGTATATAAGTCCCGAAAGGTTACCGCTCGCTACCCTCGCGTAAGAGCTAGGGCAACAGTGAATATAATTGTCTTGTAATACACACACGGAATCTCATAGCCTCCTCACTTGCTTTTACCGTGGAGCTACTTCCACTCACATGCAAAACCATTGCTTGCACTTAGTGTCTGCGACGAGCGCCCCCTGTTGCACAACGCTGTTGCGCGCCACGCTCCCCTGGAAGCTCCATCTTGGAAGTGGTATGTAAGGTGTGTGGTGCGGATATCACTCCTTAGTATGTGTAAACTCGCCATGCATATATTCAAACTCGCTATGCTACAATCTCGCCTATATTTATGTCCACAATCTTCAAACCCAATCTAACCCTCCCAATGCTAAATAGCTTGAAAATAAGGAATCTATTAAACATTATCATTATTGCTCTCAATGCTGAATTTCAATTGGTAATATTTTTCCCAAAAATGAATTTATCCGATTATTGACCATCGGTAGTACCCGGCCATGGTTATGCCCCCATGCCCAATCTCAATCTTTTTTGATAAAAATCCTGCTAATCAATATTACCACACACCCCACGGCCCTGCCCACCTCCTTCACGCCACAATAACCATCGGAATACGTTTTGCTATAATTAGCCCCTGAATCAACGTTTAGATCGGCTCAGATTTCACGCTTTCATGATTGCTGGTAATGCATTGTAACTCCAAATATCTCTGGGATGTAGATGGAAGTTCCACCAGTAGAAATGTCGCTGGGAATGATCCCTAAATCAATCTTTAGATTAGCTCGGAATTCATGCGTTCAGGAGGGCCAGGATTCATAGCACCTGACAAACGTTAAGTCCAAATTCGCCTCGAAACCTCCATCCAAATCACTCTAGAAATCAGGTTGCTAATTATTCCAGAAATCCCCGTCCAATTAACTCTAGAATTCATCATCTGATCAACCTAGAAATCCGTGTGCATATCACGCAAGAAACCAGCGTACAAATGACCGAAGAAATCACTGTCCAAATCAAACTATATATCAGTGTGCAAATCATCTACGAAATCAGTCTCTATATCAACACGGAAATCAATGTCGAAATCAACTTAGACATCGCCGACAAAATCAACTGAGAAATGAGGGTCCCAATCGCGCCCGAAACAACTTCCAAATTACTCCAGAAAACACCATCTGTATCGGACTAGAAATCAGTGTTGAAATCACGTCCCAACCCAAAATGCCAGAACCAGCAGCAGAATTAGCCTCACACACAAAATGTGGTCTTTGCTGCTTCAACGTATCGAGAGTCATACTGCTACTGGTGAGCACCATTCTGTCTGAGCCTCGGCATTTCCCCCAAACCTTTCCTGTGCGTTCTTTCCCTTGACAGATAGGCCTGTTTTTTCTCGGCACAAGTAGTTTTGCATGATTGTTACAATCACGTCTGTAAATATTTCGTGACATTGACGTTGATAACCTCCGATCGATAAGATGTTGTCACACCAATAAGGAACGTAACGTCCACCCAGGACTAGTCCGTCAAAGGACTTACACAAAACGCCTAGACACCAATGCTATACTACATTTTTTGAGAAGCATGTGGACAAGATGTGGTGGTTTTTACGCCAAAATCACACCAACTATGTCACACAATAGGCTCACATACGACCGACTTTTGCACGGGAATTCTGTTGGGCCTAGTTTATGCGGAAAATTCGATTCGCATCCGACGAATTGTGGCCAACTACAATCCCACAAGCCCAACTACATAATCCTATGATAAACACAGATTCGGTTTACTATTGCTGGTTATTACCAGTCCACTTACTACCGTTTACACCCAGTGTGCCCACGGATAAATCGTATAGAAGTCGTGAATCTGCATCCGAAACCTCGACAAAGCAGTCCTGTGCCATCTCGCAAAAAACAAAATTACGGGATCGTAAGGGGCATCCTTTTCTTTGTGTAGCCTCGCCGACCAAGCCGCCATCTTCTCCTCTAGTGCCCCATCAAACCCGGCGTCCGTTAGACTAATATCAAGCCACATCCTCGTCTCATCAATAATCACCGGATACCCCTCAATGTTTTCATATACCTTCCACCCCTGAATCTCCACTTCTTTCCACTGATCAATTTCGTCCCAAGTCTCCCAAGTCGGATATCGGTTGCACGCAGGGATATCATTGGATTCAAACCTGACCCTTGCGCGGGCTTGTTTCCCAATGGGCCCAGGCTGCATCATGATATCCCATTCTTTTCGGTTAAGGTATTTGAACCTCATCCAGGAAAGGTCAATTTTATTCCTAACTCTAGGCCCACCCGTAAACTTTGCGGTTACGAGGAACCTTGCTAACTTGCGCTGGTCTTCATTTCCGACAAACTGCGCCTCGTCTTCGGGTGGAACCTTGTAAAAAATATCACCAACCAGCTTGACCTTTTGGAGGGAGTTACTCGCTCCTGGAATGTCTACAAGGTTCTGGAACATCGATGCGAATTCCTCAGGCTCGGGAGAGGATGCCTCAGCCAAGTCATCAAATGCCCACTGGAAGTTCACAATTGTGAGGTTCCTAAGCGATGGCATTGACATAAGAGTCTCGTATGTATCCGCACGGCAATGATACAACCACAATTGCATTTCGGGTCTAAATCCGTCCAATGGCATGGCAGGGTCGGGGATGATATTTTTCACGCGGTAGTCGAAGGCATCGAAACATACATCAGTAACCTCATCTTCTAGATCGTTCCATGCAGATTCGAATGTTGTCCAGTTATTTGTAGCTATGGCAAGTCCTTTTATGCGATGTTTTTTGTAGAGGAAACGGGCCAGTTGTTCGTCATACTGTGTACCCCTAGTGTTAGTTCACCTTGTGCTGGGATAGTTTGGGTGGGGGGAAACACTTGTGCATTTGCCATGTGGCGATATCTTGGGTGGAGGAGACTCCTATACCAACAACTTTCATGGTAGATGTATAATCCTTTCTCCATCTCTTTCCAGTCATGGCAAAACTCAATGGCTCTGATATAATGTTCCAGTAGAATATTAACACTTGTGGGATAGGGATCCCCTGGAAACAATTCCCACGGAATATAATCTCGTTCCGTTGCGTTTCGTGCAAAGTTTCTCCCCATAGGATGGAAATCCTCTGGGGCCGGCGGCACAACCCTGGGCTGCCAGAACTTCCATGTTGGTCCGTCCCACCAGTTAGTGGTGTCAGGAACAGACACGAATCCGGTCCATCCGATACCGCGGATGAAGTCAAGCAGCCTACCCAGTTCCTCGGTTGTAGTAATAACAGGTAGCTCAGGAATGGGTCGCTTTTCAGGATTTCCACCCCCACCCGTCACTGTGGTTAGCGTTTCAATATCTCGGAGGTTAATAATAAAGTCCTCTATTTTGACATCCCACTGGTGTATCTCCTGACATATCTGTAGTGCAGCTAGACCCACCAAACTCTCAATGTGTGGTACCAGATCGAATCCACCTGGATACCTGTGCAGTCTTTTCCAAGGACCCACCTGACACCTAATTGTTTTAAGGCTTCGGAAGATCCCAAGAAACGTCCATATATGTGGTGAGACAATGGAGCGATCTCGCCGGTATTGAATCTCCGGATACTCATCCTCGTAGCCCTGGATCGTCACTGTGTGTAGACTGTTCCATTCGGGCCATTTGGGAATCCCGCCAATACCGAACTCCCGGAGCATATCGCCATGCTCCCGGTCTGTCGAATGAAACCCTCTCCCGCGCGTAACGTTTCCAAGAACACACGAGGACCAGAGAAGCTCGAGGAACCACGTGCCACATTTCAGCGTGTGGACGTTTGGAAACGTCTCAAACCATGCATCGCTGTTCTTGTTGTGTAGCCTGTACCCGGCATATAACTCGTCCACGAACTGGAAACGCGTGTGATTATAGTCTGCCTGCAGGTGCGCCTCACAATCGATATTCAGCTTAGTGATGTTGTGGGCGGCCCAGGAGGAGCCACCCGATGGAGGTAAACATTTGGGAATTGCTTCGCACAGCGTGCGTGGCCTCAATCTACGGTTTCGGGACCCAGTCCATAATTCGGGAATTTGGGGCGGAGTGTAGGGCATTATTTCATATCCTATTTTTTTTGGTTTTGCAAATTAGTATTAGTATTCAATCTATGTAGATTGTGATGAGGGATCGACAACCTGCCTCCTCGCCCCCGATCGCTTGCCGATACCAGTGTAAAAAGTTCCCCATGTATATGTTGGTTTTACGAACATGAGGTAATACGTGGAAGAGGACCTCCAGTTCCGGGGGCTCCATGAACTCGCATATAGTAAGCTCTCGGCACGCAGACAGGTGTCGCCAGCGACCCTCTAGTAGCGAGTCAGGATTCTCGCAGTCCCTGTCTATGGCAGTCAACAAGCGCCTGGTGCGGAGGAAGCCCCTGCATACGTGCCCGATGTTCCGGTGAAAGCTCCAGTCCTCATTATCAGGCCTCACTCCGATGTCCAGCCACTCGGGGTTAGGGGCTAGTACAATCTTTCGCCAGGCTCTGGGACTTAGGGCCCAGTAGATAGCTCTGCATGTGCGCAGTGTAGCATGCGCGCTTGCCTGGCCCATAAACTCGCAAATGGCATCCCAAATTTCCGGGGGTAGTGCTTCGACAATGGGCATGACGCGGGGGGGGCCGAGCAAAAATCACGGTATGGGGTTTTTGCGCTGCGGATGATCCCGCGTATATCTTTTTCGTTCTCTCGCCCTTGATATTTCCAACGGAACTCGGGTTGGCCATTGATGGCGAAGCAGGTTTCAACGTATATAATATCACAATTGTTGACCGCATAGTAATGCAACAAAGAGGTCGCCCTTGTCTGCGTGTGCTTTGATAGCAAGCACAACGCAGGACAAAGAAAAGGAGTTTGGAAAGCGACCTTCTAGCGCTCTAGTGGCATGAATTGATTTCTGACGGCGGGGTATTTGCGTATTTCGCTAGTAACGTATGGGCGTAGTAGAGGAAACCTTGGAGAAACACAGTGAGGACAGGAAATTGGCGGAGGAGATGACAAAAACCAGAGGGGAGGTAACCGTGCTGGAGGCCGAATTGGAAAGGACGAGGGCGGCAGCAGAACCACCACCATTACCATCCCCGTCGCCGCAACCACCACCACCACCGCCGCAAGTTCAAGACGCGGGGAACCAAACTCCCCCGCCGACCCCCCGACCCCCCCCACCAGCGATCAACTCCGTAACGACACAGACCGCCCCACTACCACACTCCTATGCGGAGGCGGCTAGCCAAAAACCCACTCACCGCCAATTAGGGAAGGGAAAACAAAGAGCGGCTGGTCCACTACACCGGTCGAGCTTGGCAGCACAGTCAATACCAGTCACCACCACCATGTTCCAAACCCCGAACGGACCATCACAATCGCCAAAGACCAAGGCGGTAGTCCTCCATGCGGCCACCAATTACCAACCAGGCCTGATGCGGCGGTGGATTGAAGAGGACAACGAAACCAGAATCATGGGCATACGATGGCTGTTGCGAGGCGACAGAAGAGTTGGAAAGCCAAGGTCGTCGCTGGTCATATACCATGCACGAGAACGTCGACCCAAACCGAGGACTTCGCATGGGAAGGAAGCTCTTCCGAACCACCGAATACGACTGGAACATGTGAGAGAAGTGTCGGGAAGGGAACGGGAGCGACATAGAGGAGGGCTGGAGGAGGGCGTGGCGGCGGAGGCATAATTTTATTTTTGTAACAGGGGAGGGCCGTAGAGGGCATGGCGGGGGAAGAATGGACTTTAAATTATTAGGGGAGGGCTGGTACAGAGGGCGTGGCGGGGGAAAGCGCGGGTGGTGGAGGAAGAGGAAAACAGGGGATGAGGGGTGGTGGAGTCACGGTCATTGCAGATAAGGTATGGTGGAGGAGGGCAACGAATTTCTTTAATCTTTACTCTATTTGTACATAGTTCGCACAGGCGCCCAGATTAACTTGGGCCTTCTTGAATCCTCTCGGGCTTCCGAGGAGCTCATCATGGTCCCCCTGCTGGGACCGCATATGAGAACTGTTTTTTTTAAAAATAAATATATATATATAAATACCTAAATGACGAGTTACACTGCGCGGCAGGGCAAATTCAGATCCCTTATGGAGCACTCAGTGGATGTGTGACTATGGGCACTGCTATCCATTATACATCTCCCAACTGGGACTTGTGATTGAAGACTCACCTGTCGCAAGGGTAAGAAAAAGAAAGGAGAGGATTGTGCGACCGCTGCTTGGATATCACGGGTTGGGATTTTCTCCTACGGTCAGTAATATTATATATATGTTCATAATATATAATCTCTCTTCACGGAAACGGGCTTAACGGCTAGGATTGATTTCCAACACTCGAACACTCGAGATGTAATATAATTCCCAATAGCCAAATTCAGACGCTCATATTACCCCCTCCCAAAATTTTCTCTCTCCTAGATCCTCTTCAGCTGCCAATGGCGAACGAACCCAGAACACAAGAATCATATCCTGCCGTTCGCATTATAATACACAATACACCACCTACACAGGGCGCCGACCCGAAAACTATCCCCGAATCGCTCTGCCCCGGAGTTGTGAATCGAGGTCCATGATGTCACTTGGTAGAGGCATAGTCCTAGCAAGTTGTTTTTGTGTTTGTGGCGCCAACCTGGATGGATTTGTTTGTTGGACTCCCCCGCGTGGAGCTCTTTGTGGGGCGGTGTCTAGAGCTCGGGCCTTATGTGACGCTCTATATTGATCAATCGGCGCAGCTAATTCTGCCAGCTCTGCCTCTGGAGAACTAGGTGGAGTCGTGATTGAAGATGAAGCTACATTGTGTGGTATGGGTCCCTTATGCAATTGCCGCGGTTTCGACGGAAGCTGACGTTGTTGCAGCTGTTCTTTTTCTACTCGCTTCCGTTCCTTCTTCTCCTCCTTATCCAATTGCTCCTGAAGATCTTGCAATGTATCCTCCCGCAACCTTTTCTTCGACTTCTTCTCCAACTGCTTGTGACCCTTTTCCAATGTCTTCTTCTGCAACGATTGCTCTGTTTGCTTCCCCGATTGTTTTTGGCTTTCTACTTTCTTTTGTTGCAGCTTCAACTGCCTGGCGACCCATTGGGGGGGTTTTTGGTCCTTGTATTTATTATATTCACCACTAAGGTCTGGATCCTCCGCATCGTATTCAAGTATGTGAGGATTCTCCATTGTGAATGTGTTGAGAAAGCTCCCATATGTAGGGTAATCCATTGGGTCTGCTCCGCTTGTAGTCCTATACAAAAAATATGTATTAACGAACTGGGTAAGATTTGGGCCATTGCTCGCGTGGTACTGCAACATGGTGAGATAGCACTTCCTGCAGAGGCGAGTATTACAGGCTGCACAGGTCACATGTGTTGGAAGGGACTCCCCGTGCTTATCAAATGCTAGATCAATATCGGTCGGAAGCCCATCGATTCCCTCAGGGAATATCCACCCATCACTAAAACTACATAGCCCTTCGCATTCGCCTTTATTCGTTGGTAATGCATATTTATGTTCGAACCATTGCTGATGAAGGCGAAGGCTCTTTTTGCCCTGTTTATCAATGCACCTGAACATTTCGTCCACGCCCCCTGCCTCATCTATAGCGCCTTCGTAGGAATATTGTTGTCTATGTCTGGAGTGGAAGTCGAAATTATCTTCAACCTCATGTGTCCTTCCTCTTGTCGCCAGCAGGGCTTTTCGCTTGTTATCATATGAAGTGTCGACACCAAGCATGCGGGTCCAACGATCTAAAGTAGGATCATACCAGTACGTACAGACATGGTCCTGCTCTATGTACGCCTTTCCTGAAATAGGTGTGGGTTCCTCCACTACTTGGTGCGTTTCAGCATCTGTCCTAGGCCCGCGGAAAGGTTCTCCACCACGACGGAGGTATGCATCATAGCTTAGTTCTTGTTGACGGCGCCTCGCAATGGCCCTTCTTCTCATCCTAGAGCGCTGCCTCTTTCTTGCTGCCTCGTCCAGAGCCCAGATGTACGTCTGGACCCCAGGTTGAAAGTCGTGGAGTTTGGCCACTTTGAATCTCGTCCGTGCAGGCATATCATGAGCTTCATCATAGTTCCCACTCAACTGGGATTTAATCTTATCCTTGCGGGGGGTAGCCACTGTCAGCATCGTGGTAAGCCCTTGCTCTCCCCCGGCTGCCTTAGCTTCCTTTAAGGTTGGAGTAGAATTATCCAGTACAACGTAGTCCTGTGCGCTTAGGAATCCAGTTTTGATTAATGATGCGATTGATCTTCCATTTGGCATAAACTCGTTGATAAATCCCTCTGGATGCTGGGAAGGAAGTGTCTTCATTTTCTCGCCTAAAGCATGGGCCTTCGCAGTACCTTGGTAACCTGGAGCCCCCAATACTGAAGCATAATGGCCCGTGTCAACATCCCCGAGCCAAACGTACTCCAGGTCCGGGTCGACCAGCTCCGCATTTTTTGGAGTCATAAATCCCAACAGGTTAACCATATTTGTTCTGAGGGATAATAATAAGGAATATCTGTTTTGCGGTATTGTTTTAGTATTTGTTTCCATATTGTAGATCGCATTGCGCAATTGACATGCCTACATCAGGATATACACTCACCAGATTTCCGCACAACCAGAAGCAAATAGCGTTGACTCCTGTATGGTTGGCCTTTGCACTGTGAGAAGCAGGGCATTTCACGAAGTAGCGAAGGTAGTTGCGGGAAAATCGCAGACCGTATTTGGTTGGGGGTTCTTTGTTCCTAGAGGGCATGGTGCTGGCTTTGTTTCTGGAGAATCAAAGCCTGAAACCAACACGAAAAGAACCAGTAGCGGCCTTGGTTCACTCCTCCCTAGTAGGGCACCACTTGGCGTCCAAAAGCTTTGTTCCAGCGGTTCCTACGCACTCACAGAGTGGTAAGGAGTGCAGCGGACTATGATGACCTTCCGCCCCACTCGTATGTATCTGGGCAATCTAGATGGTCAAAGAACTCTTCAAAGAGCATGATAGTATTTACTAGGAGGTAACTAGGTGCGAAAGCCAAGAGTCCGTTTGTCAACAGAAAATGGGTGATGTTAGCCGAAACACCGAGGTTGCCCAGGAACAGGGTTTTTCGTTCTTGCGACCGGTCACGAGGTAGGGACTTTGTAGCCCTGTACCATAATCCTAATCCTAATCCTATAACCTCATTAGCCGCCTTGCTACGTATATTCCGTGTATCAAAACTTCCGAAATCAGGATCTCTCGCAGACGTCTATGCGGGCATTGGCAATGTCTTGCCACCGCTCTCTCGCCTGGGATTCAACGACTCCAAAGCGGCTATGACTATAGGAGTTATTTTGCCCTCCTACCTTGCTCCAATCCTCCTAGCTATGCCTGGCATTTGACGAAGGCCATGTCCATGGTTGCCAACATGGCTTCCCTTGGATAAGTTAAGTGGCAAAGTTAGTTGCAGTAATCTGTTACAGGGGATCCTATTTTCGAGCACAGTTATCCTGTATATGATTGCCAATTAACATATGTCTTGGCGTAATGAGGTGACTTGCTGGGTCTCCCGCCGATCTGGAACTTGGGGGTTGCTCATCCTTCGTTTGCGCTTTCCGATTCTACCATAGGGTCTGTGGCATTTCCCCACGGCTATTTGAAGACCTCATCCCAGGGGCTTGTGCCGATCTGGCTAATATAAAGAGTGATTCTGTAGGGAGCCGCTTGTGGCAATTATGGCGCGGAATTCTGTTTTTAGGGAGGCCGTTAGGTAATCTGGCTAGGCTGTAGAGTTGTTATGGTGTTTGAGTTGCTTGGAGGAACGATTTGACGGTGATACGACCACGAACAACCACATATGAATAATAATACTAGTGTTCTGACCGATACCCTAATCTTGACAATTTGGCAATCGGGCGCTATTTACGGTTCGTTGACCGAACCACCAATTGCGCACAGACTATCGTTAGCGCGACCGATTCACCAATATTACTGAACTGTTCAATCGAACCACCAATTCCTATATACATCATAAAAGGCATTAAACGAATATGTCTGTGTAAAAGTAAACATGTGTGCCTACACTACGTTACAGGCAGTAGATATTAAAGGTTCTGGCATCACCTGCGAGATGATATTAAACGGAAAATCTGGCACAGTTTACGTTAATAAGCTAGCCAGGGCAGCTATAGCCAGCGGGTAGCAGCACATGCATATTTCAGGCATCAGGACGTACAAGTGTGGTTCCGGCAGTGCCCTGACATTAATTAGCCATGACTACGTTACAGGTGATAGAAATATCCCTAAAGTCATTGGTAAAGCGAAGAGCCAGAACATGAGATTGGCAATTCGGTCGGCCAACCGATTCACCAATTTTCCATATTTGCCTGATAGACTGGGGTAATAGGTCGAATGAGAAAGTACACTGTGCCTCTGGCAATTCCGCCTAAGAGAATACTTGTAAAGATTACGAGGTTATAAGCGGAGGAATCTTGAGAGAGAGAAGTATAGATGTATTCATCAACGCTATGTAGAGATCGCTATAGTATGAATGCTATGGTTCTACTGCCTTATTTTTCTTCTTATTTCGCCAGCGGATTCCAGCTCTTTTATCCTTCTCCGAGTTGTCCCAATATGCCATTTTAGTCTACGCTGCTCATGCCCGCATATCCCAATATGCCATTCTTGGACTCCTGCGTTTCCCGTGATGCTTCTTGTGATGTTGCACGTGAGAGTAATCCCTACAATACTAACATAGATCTATGAGGCTGTAGGGTGGGCTCAGTGTGTATAATAAGCTAGTCCCGTTGCTTGTATTGCCTAAATGCTAGCCGAACTTAACGTAACATGTCTGTGGCAGCCAAAGTGACACTACCATGTGCCATGCGAGTCGGCACCGATCATTAAGCAACAGGTGGGATGATGTTATAATGCGCAATCATTGATTATGAAGAAGTTTGATGATAAGGTTGGGCCACCATATAGAAGCCTACAAAAAGAGTACCAAAAATACAAATGATTTTCATTCAGCACATAGATTCGGCAACGCGATCGGCATCAGCCATACACCGGGATGGGACCTACCGATCCTTGACATAGAATGGCAGGACACCTGATCGTGCATTGGGACTACGCATGTCGTAGTCTCCATTGACGTGGTAGACTCTATTTATCCTGTGGGGCCATTTGAGCGGAAGTTTATCGATGAGGTCTTCTGGAAGATCCCCATAGTAGTGCACAAATCCGGCCAGATCACAATGAATTGGCAGACATTGTACCCTTACAAGATGAATCGAAGCCCCACACCCAGACCTAGTACACGTACAAGGGCTAGGGCTGCCCTGAACTCCCACATGCGGCCACCTCACCCGTGGAAAACGACCACTCAGGCAACAGGGGTCTTGATACCTTCTGTAATGATCGAGGACCCACTCAGGTTCATCCCCATTGACTACTTTGCCCAACTCTACTCTGGGTTTGTGGGAACATACTTCACAGAAGTAATAACGATTGATCCGTTGAGATATTTCTTCGGGGTATCTGCATGCGTGAACGATTGTTTGCAGCTTCAAGGATATCTCCTGCCTTGATTGCTGTGTGCACCCACCAAGCAGGGCATACTCGTAGCCATAAAACGTCATTGTCTCACACGGTGTCTCTAGTTCTGTTACGTCCTCACTGCAATCCTTGCACACGGGTGTGTGGCACATAGTACAGCCCTTAAGATCCTTGTTACACCTCGGAAATGGATTTCGCAGCTTGCTGATAGTGGGGCCAAGGATCTTTTGCAGAGTATCGCATGTTTGTGCAAGGTTGCTGATACTCGACCGATGGCTGAAGGAGAGGATGGATTCTAGGATCGGATATCTGCTCAAAATACACACCAGCAGTTCTGGGCTGCGAGCGGTCGGCCCCCCGCGTGATGGCAGTTGGGAACGATTTTGGATATGGTTCATCGTAGCTTTCGATCACTGTTCTGGTTCTGATAATAAAGACGCGTTCAATCGAGCGATCCGTGAATCCTTAAATAATCAGTTGGGGGGGCCAAGGTGTTGACCACCAATACTACATTTTTGCCCATGCCACGCTTGAGGCTCAATCCCTACGAACTTCCCTACCCGAATACACATTGCAATCCCAAGCAGCGCATGCTTTTTGTTGGAACCTGGTTAAGTTAGTGGGGGAGCGCAGCAAGAGATGGAATTATAGTTTTACCTTAAGCACAATGAGCACGTGCCACTGATGAATGAAGGTGGCGAAGGTGTATCTTTACGTAGATCCACCACAATTGGAAGAGAATGGCGTTTTCAGATTGTAAATCGCAAACCCCCTTTTACATTTGACAAGTCAGAGCTGTAGATCCAAAATCACCGCTGAATTATTCTTCACCCAAAATTTGGGTTGTAGTGATTGCTGCCAAGAAAACGTAGCATCTGATGGAGATAATCAACCACGTCTTCCAATTATGAAACTTTACGAAAACCAATTCCAAAAAACTGCTAAAGCTATTTTTTTTTTAACAAATCATTACTCGTATTCATACTATGGTATATGACGAGGGCGTGCATCCCCGAGTGGAATCTCGGCTGGATTGTCCAACCACTGGGCCACGCCGGCCCCTCCGACTTAAATTAAATACATCATTACTCCCTGTCCCCCCTCTCTCACCCCCTGTCTCTCCCCTCCTCTGTCTGACTCTCTTCCCCTTGATTCCTCAAGAATCTCGTCACTTCTCCGCAGAACTCCCTGTCATCCCATATCTGTTCCCACTGCCTCTTCTTGCCCCCAACGCACCCGGACGTTAACAGGTGTGCTGCGCTCTGTACTGCTACACACTTGCATCGGGGGTCTCCCGCCTTCCCTATCTTGAACAGCCAGTGCCTCATTGGTCCCTTGTCCGTGTGCAGGTATGTGAGACCTCTCAGCTCATCTCTGTCCCACTTCATGTGTCTCTTCTGGAAAAGCTGGTATGTTTGTCTGATGCCCGCTGGTGTTGCTAGGCTCGGATCCGACTCCCATACCCCCCTCGCAACCCCCTCTCGTGCTCTCCTATCCGCCTGTTCGTTTCCTTCCACTCCGCTGTGTCCTTTTACCCACTCCACTTTCGGCTCCCCCTCCCCCATCTCCGCCGCTCTCACCACCCTCTCATCTATCCACGACCTCGGCTCTTGTATTGCTGAGATCTGATTTTTGCACCTCTTGATCGCCGCTTGGCTGTCTGACCTCACTACCGTGTACCCCTCCTCCCATGCCCCCGCTATCCCCAGTACCTCCGCGTCCATCACCGTCGCCAGGGTTCCTAGGAATATCGCCTTCTCCGCCGTCGCCGCTGCTGCTACCCCCTCCATCCTCGAGCCATCCTTGTATCCCACCCTCTCTTCCGGCTGGTTTGCCACCCTCCCCTTTCTTAAGATTCCCCTTCTCTCCGTTCCCTCCATCCACTTTAGGATAACATCCTCCTCCCCTCCCAGTACCTCCCTGAGGATCTTCTCTGCCCGAGGTCTTCACTCCGGTTCGTTTCTGGAGTATACCCTCGATGCCCACCTTATCCGTTTTCTGTGTGTCAGGGTCTCCAGTCTGCCTATCCCTGTTATGTCCTCTATCTTGTCCTCGTTACTGCCCTGGTAGCCCATCGCCACCCATCTCGCAAACCGCCTCGCCGTTCTCGATGCTTCTTCCGAACTGCTAAAGCTATTATACTATGGGGAAGCGGTATGAAGCACAATCTGAACTAGAAACCCTTTTTTTGGTGTTTGTGGGTCAGTACTCGGATTTATCCTATGGCAAATGACGAGTGGGTTTGAGGCCATTGCTATAGGTGGTATTGCCAGTCTGCATGTTTTGCTCCTACCGTGAACAGACCGGTCAGTACGCTAATATATAGACCCTTCCGAGGGGCTTGTGCCAACCATACTATAAGAGACCATGCCTTGTTGGTGTTCTTGGGTTACTTGTTCAAGGCTAGTCAGGGTTCAAGACTCGCAAACAGGGAATCAATAATGTAGGCTGTGCTGGAACAAGTGATGCATATTGGGTACATATGGTCGCTACTGTTCTCGTTCCCGCCGCTCTAACCTGATCTTATCTGCGATTTAATCGTAACCAACTACGTACTTATTGCCGAACTTGATTAGTTGGGGTTCTCAAAGTAAACGCCGGTTTTTTTGTTAATACCTTGGCACTTGGCAAACGCCCAGATTGGCCAACTACATAGTGGCGCTATATCATGTTTTTTGTTCTCACAACCAGACCAAATCGTTTGCTTCTTTGTTCTATTGGTTCATTGTTCATTGTTCTGAGGTCCAAGTTCAACTAAGGCGGGCAACTACAACTTAGAACCCCACAAATACCTAAACAACGTTACTAGGCAAAAAACATCGCAGCACACAACCAGCACCACAAACATGACGAATACAACCCTACTACTAAAGACTCGGGCGGAGGTATGGCGGTCAAGCAGGTTTCATGGCACGAGGACGTTAAAGAAGACGTATTTGCTGATTAATGCCACATTACGGTGAAAAAGGACGTAGGCTCTCTCGGAGGGTCTGTGTCATCCTTTCGATAGCGGTACCTATGAGCTTGTAGGGTTGTTCGATGGCAACCAAGTTCTACGAAAGAGTTGCACCCTCAAGAAGGCTGCTCAAACAACCTGGCCTAGTTTAGTTTGGGCTAGGGCTTGACTTCAACCTTCGTATAGGAATTTCATAACCCCTAGTGCTCTCTACATAGGAATCCGCTTGCTGCGTTCCCTAGGCACCTCTGCCTCGCGCTCCCCCTCCCCACCTACCAAATCCACTTCCATTGCCAATGCCAGAATCACCGGAATATCATTAGAAGTATAGATACTAACAATGTAGGGCAGAATATGGGTAAACTTCATCCCCAGAATCAGCGTTGCATTGGTGATGGGGATAGGGGTTGGAGTGGAGTTGCGTATGGACGTGGGAATGGAGACGTTGCAGTGGAGACGTGGGGATTTGTATCTAATATTAAAACATATGGTGGGTTTACCGTCGAACCTGTGACATTGCATCCGGTCTAAGCGCATATTCGGCGATAGCGCATAACAAGTCGGGAACCAGTTTTTTGGTGAGGAGAAATTTATAATATCATAAAGCAAGTCAGCATACTTGTTGTATTGCATGCAGCAGCCAGGCCTTATTTCCACAACCCAGATTTAGTATGTACAAGTACTCTAACAGAGCATAAGTAGGTGTGGGATCAGGCTAAAACTTCGGATATTTTGTAGAGCCGTTTGGATCTAAGTGGATATACGGTCCGAAGATGCAGTTAGTTTCTGTACCTATGTGCTAACTTATTATAATGTGCCAGTTCCGGCGTATATCCGATTAATTTTTCTTCCACCTGATACAGCCTCGCATCTGCAATTTTATGATCAAGGAATCATTGCCACCTGAAAGGCATACCTTGACAGTTTTACTGTCAAGGTCTTCTAACCTGGTTAGAAGTTCACCCAACTTCGGAATCCCGAGTTACTACCTCGTGCTGGCCGACAAAAAACCCTTCAATATAATCTGATGTCCTTACTGAAATTTAATCGGTTCTGCAAGCATGGTGTAAAGTATCTGCAGAGACTATATGTCGTTGTTGGAATAAGGCATAGCTACGTTTAGAGGGTCCAGTAGAGCCCTTTCGTCTTGGAAATGGAAATACAACTAGGTCAAGTCTATGAGTCTATCAGAGTCCAACTGCATTCTATGCCATCTATTCCATTCCTCAGTCAACAGGAGTTACAACATTTTGTAGCTCCTCTAGATGAATATATTCCGGAACATCAAGCCAATCTCACTATTGAAGGAACTGCCTCAGCTTACGCACCTCCGGTACCATCAAACCACGATAAACCATCCAGCGCTAGCAGCCATTCTGCAAGTCTTGATGACTCCGAACCTCGCCCGTTGATCACCAGGACCGAGCTCAACCAAGCATTAGAGGTTTCTACATAATTCAGACCACACCCCAGAGTGCCACTCCACAAGATACGGTATCCTTCATAGATCACTACTTTAACGAACAGGATGTGGGAGTTGAGTATTAAGCGCAAGCAGCAATCGCAGGTTGAGAAGTGGCTTGGAGCGGAGTGAGATATTAGGGTGGAGTAGGGTTGGGGCATCATGTATCTATTGGGGGTATCGTATATCTAGTTGAATATACGCTGTTTCTCAGATTTTCCCCAGTACCGCATGACCTCCCTTACTGCATCAAAAGTCACCAGACGGGCGTCACGCAGTAAGACAGGTTCGACTGTACTGAGAACGGAGTTGATCTTAGCCTGTGATAGCAATTCTCTAGGGACCCTGCCCGCTAGTGGATGCGGTACCATGACTTGCAGCGCAAGCTATACTCCTCTGTGTTTAGTGCTTTAAAGACAAAATAATCATATGCGCTTTTATTTGGATTTTTTTATAAACTCATTACTCATAAAAGGTCCAGTTAGGGGGACCTTAATGAAACACTGGGAAACCCGAGTGGACCCAAGGTGCCCAAGGTAATCTGGCCCGCCTGCGCGCCGATATACAGCAGAAGACAGGGGTGATAGCGGTGAAAGTGGTACTCTCCTGTGCTCCCGCTGGTGGTTGAGGAATAGGAATTTGCTGACGAGATGGTTATGTGCACTTGCCCGTGATGTACGATAACGATGAGTCCGGGAACTGGCGCCCTCATGGGAGGTTTGCCCTCTGTCATCAAGTGCAGACGTTAGACTGACCAAGCGTGAAAAGAACAATCAGGGCTCTCCCGGGTCGGTCGATGGACCGGGGCAAGGTATTACTAATGCCTGACTATGCTTCCCCAGTTCTGTCCATTGCACATATTATTTCGTCCATGGTGCAATTTCAGACAAACCACAGTGAACCGGATGGCTCTGATTCGTGGACCAACCTAGCCTAGTTGGCGTAGGGAATTTCTTAGTGCCCGCAAGAACCGGGGTCTTTTGCCTTCACACAACAACGACATCAACGAGATCAATTTTTGGAAAATCACGGACAACGAGACAACCAGGACACCCCACAACGAACGGACAAGACCACGAGCAAGACCGCGCGAGCGGCAACGACCTAATCCCCTTTTCTTCTCTCTATCCCAACTTTATTATCCCTTCCCCCGGCTTTGAAGTTCTGAGATCCCACGATAACCTGCACGACTTCCGGCACACACTGTACGGACGGTCGTGCCAGCTCAGAGCTATCACGACATTGACAACCAATAGACGACAACGTATCTCCCACACCAAACCGCAGCCAACCAGGGACGAAGGTCACAAGCTACACTATTCACACGAAAACGAACGGAAGAACCATAAAATCTGAGCAGCCACTCAGAGCTGAGAGAACTCCCACACCGGCCCGTTTTACAACACTCCAGCGATCGAACCAATAGGACACGACGAAACTCCCACACCAGGCAACAACGGACACAGCCGGAGACATCCTTCGCAGAGTTGAACGAGACCACCGCACACAAAAAAACGACCGAGCCAACAGGACCCGACGAAACTCCCACACCAAACAACGGCGAACGCGCAGACGGAACACAACAAGCAATGGACGATTTGGCAAAAATGATAAGCAGGCTGGAAGAGGAAAAAGAGCCTGAAGAGACGACAAGAAGGGGGATTTTGAGGACGGATGGCGGGACGTCAATGGTGGTGTACCCCCTCAGCAGGGTCACTTTGGGACAAGCGATTGTGGTGGTAACTGGAACAACGGTCTTTTGCCTGGAGGCGGCATGGGATGGCATGACGGAGGACGACAGAGAGAGATTTAGGCAGGCAGCGGCGAAGGGCATGGGATGGATCGACCAACAAATAGACATCCCCGCGCTGACAAGCAGGCTCACGAGGGGAGGAAGGTGGTGCGCACACAAGGGATACTCAAGGGAGGCT
>Ga0307511_10002336_pt1 | contig 19816 bp, 14 predicted proteins | sample 13_EM_MG_FD_200266 | JGI IMG/M metagenome (GOLD analysis project Ga0307511, IMG submission 200266) | Populus trichocarpa ectomycorrhiza microbial communities from riparian zone in the Pacific Northwest, United States - 13_EM | ecosystem: Host-associated > Plants > Roots > Unclassified | place...
AGCAGATCGCCAATTAGCACCACCAAAAGAGTTCATAATATGTACATGGAGCAGGGGCGGCGAGATGATCGGCATCGTGTTGGGCGAGGCAGAATGAGAGATGTGTATTGAAAGAAGTGAGGCTACGGAGTTTGCATAGTTCATCTTGGTATCATGGTAGTTCTGTGTTCTTCGCTGGGTGAGGATGGATGTTATGGCACAGCTGAAAACTTAAATAGGTTTTCTGACTACTATCGTTGTTGTTTGATTTTCGCTTTAATCCGGTCTTCAAGTTTTTCTTTCCTTTTCTTCTTTCCAAAAAGAAAGAAAATAATAATAATAATAATAATAAGAACTTGGAACCAGTATTGCTCTGTCTGTATCACTTTTGGCACTAAAACTGAACTTTTGCTGCTCGTATGAAAATCGACCCGTTACAATTTAGCATGCAGCCGTGTTCAATGGTTCACGACTTTGATTACTCGAGAATGCAAGGACGGTTGTAGGAATCTTATAGGCAATCACTTTATATTATAATTTGGATGTCACGAGCATCTCTTTTGCAAGAGAATTTTCCAACTCGTTCTTTCTTTTTCAAATGTTGACAAGACCCGTGGATTCATGTTTTTTAGTGAAACACAAAATACAGGTTCCTTTTGTTTTGTTTTCAAATGGTTGATTTATGCACCCTTATTGAACACAGGACATCGTGTGTTGACTCGGATTCAACATGGTGTTTCTTAGCCCAGTCCATCTGATAAAAAAGTAATCAAAAAGTTAAATTTGATTTGACGTCATCATTTCTGCGGATTAATATATAATTTAATTAAAATTTGATTATATATAACTTGGATTTTTGTTAAATTTTTTTTATTCAGTAGTTTGAATCTTATACCCCGAGTAAAGTTTAATAATTATACTACTAATCAAGAATTGGACAAGAAAAAAAATGAAACTCGATGCAGGGCATTTCTGAGGCCAATTTTATCATAGAAAATAATTTGATTTATGAAATGGGAGAACATTTGCAAAGTTGAAGAAGAAACCGTTTGCACCGCGTTTTTAAAAGATTAAAATTTTTTTTATATTAAAATTTAATATGTTTTAAATTATTTTGATGTAATAATGTTAAAAATAATTTTTAAAAAATAAAAAAATATTATTAATATATATTTTAATATAAAAAATTATTTAAAAATTAACCACAATCACACATTTATTTTAACTGATAAATATTTGGTGTCAGACAATTTCTTCCCGTATTTTTTTTCTCGTGTTAGTTACAATCACGTGCTCATATTCCTCTGCGTCTAGAATAGATCTTGTCCATCCATTAGTTACCTTGTAGTGCTGAGATTTACTTGGGAAATCTGTCACCAAATCTTAAAACCTTACCTTATCTCCAACTCTAACTCCAAGTCAACAGTTTAGCGCCAATTTTATATTTTATTTTCACTTTTCACGGAGAGTAAGAAGAAGTGAAGAACCCACTAAAAAAATTCCCTCCTCTTTTAACTCATAACCCAACCATCCAATAACACGTTGCCAACTAACCTTTTCCCTACGTGGCATGAATCCGTGGGTTGGGACTTGTAAATTCTTCGCACCCTGCACCACAGTGTACACTATCCCATTAGACAAATGGAGTCACACCATTAATGTTGAAGTTTTAGAGGATAGTTAATCAAACGGCGAAACAACGATACCTGATTCTCTATCTATGAAATATGACCGTCAGATCATGGAATTCAAGAAAACCGTCAGATTAGAAACAAAGCGGAAATCCAACCATTGAATAAAGAAGAAAATTGAATTTCAAAATCACTTGAGAGAGAGGGAGGAGAGACACTCGAAACGAGAGAAGAAGGAGAAGAAGAAGAGCAAAACAACACCGCCAGCCAAACCAAAACAGAAAACAAAAGCAGAGCACAAAACAAAAACACTCCTTTGCTAACCTACAGTTACTTTTTTATATATATAATAATTACACTCAAAACCGCGCCTTTTCGTTCTCTCTCTAGCCCCCCCGCTCTTCGGTTTTGGATCAAAGTTATCAGTAATTCTCTTTTTTGTCCAGTTTTGGTTTAAATTTCCTGTTGGGATTTATTTTGAGCTGATTAATTTCACATTTGTTAAGTAATTGTGTTTTCTGGATTATTTATTTTCATGTTTTTGGATCTGAAGGTTTGAGAATTTTTCGAATTTGTGTAATTATTGAGAGGGAAATTCTGTGGATTCATTTTTTTTTTGTTAAAGAATCTGGGAAGGGGTGATTTGGGGGAAAAATTGAATTAAGATGGGGGAAAGTGAGGGAAGTGAATTCCCTCCAAAAAAGCAGCAGCAACAATCGGAGAATGCATATTTTCAGACCAAGAAGCTAGCCAGACAGCTCGATTTTACACAGGGTGTACTTCCTGACCATCCTCAATCGCAGCCGTCGCCACTGCAGAAGCCGCCTCTCTTGGTTTCCCCGGCGGCTGCGCAGAGCCAGCCCCAGCCCCACCCACAATCCCAACTGCAACTGCAGCCACAGGTGGCTGAGATTCAAGTGGTACCGCAACAGCAGACGCAGCAGCAGCAGCAGCCAGCCAGGGCTGTGTAAGTTACAATTTGTAATTTTTGAAAAGAAAAAATTGCTTTCTGAGATGGTATGTGTAGCTTTTGCTGTGTAGGTTACTAAATTTGCAATTTTCTTGGAATAATTGATTATGGAATTTTACCAATCTGTGGGCTTAATTGAAATTTTTGTTTGAAAGTTTTGATTTTGGACTTGCAAAGTTTTCATATTTGCTAATTTTGGAGGGTTCTTATCACTGCTCTTTCTCTCATCAATTCAATTTTGGATTTTTCATTTTTTTTTTCATTTGTTGGTAATGAATTAGAAACCATAAAAATTTTCCATTTTTGTGGAGGTTTTCAAAAATTTTTCCAAGGAGACAATTTGCTTGCTTAGTTTTCTTAAAAGAAAGGAACTCTTTTTTCCCTTTGAATAATGAAAAAAAGAGACAGTCTTGTAAATGTGATTCCTCACTAGGGTAGTTGTTTTCCCTTTCCTATTGATGAAGATATTTTGGTGTGTTTATTTTCAAACTGAGATGCATTTGGTGAATAATTGCCCTAAACATGAAGTTTAGAGAAGTTTTGGTAGAGACAGACACGAAATTAGTTACTTTGCAACTGTTTTCATTGTTTGAAACTCTGCATTGATCAAGACACACAATTAGTTTGCCATTATGACATTCTTCCAAATATTCATCCATGTATTTCTTTCCTAAGAGTCTAAGACTGCTCCCCCCCATGTTCAGGAAACCAGAATCACCAAAATCAATACCAATACCGAATACTGAATTGAAAGATGGTACTCCAAAGAAGCAAAGACAGTGTAACTGTAAACACTCACGGTGCTTAAAGCTGTAAGTACATCATCGTCATGGTAATGTTTCATCAGTGTGATGATATTGAGTTATGCTTTAGAGTCAGCTTTACTGTTTCTTTTGTGATGAAATTTAATTCAAATACATTTTGGTACTACTTAATTTGGTCGTAGGATTTAGTGCTTGTTGGCTTTTCTATTTAAGAATTTTAAAAATGGAGTTACATGTGTCGATTTGTTATAGGGTTTTATTTCAACATAAAAAGAAACAATTGAATTCCTTTTCCACTCTTATATCCAGGAAGTGCACGTTTTAAGTGCAACACTGAAGGTCTGATACTGCTCGTCTCATTCCATATGCTTGAAATGATTTTCATACATTTAAACAATGCCTAGGAAGCTTGCTTAAATCATTTTAAACATACGGTGCCTGCTTTCTGTGTTTCAGTTGCACGATATCCTAGCATTCTGTATAATGGGTTTCGGGTTTGCTTTGACTTTCCTGGTTTTCTGGGAATTTTATGTCAATTCTTGTTCTGCAGTGGTTGGTACAAGATATTTGCTGATATATAATTTTTTTCATGTCTGGAGCAGTTACTGTGAGTGTTTTGCCTCTGGAACATACTGTGATGGGTGCAATTGTGTTAATTGTTATAACAATGTTGAAAATGAAGCTGCCAGGCGGGAAGCTGTTGAAGCTACTTTAGAGCGTAATCCAAATGCATTCAGGCCAAAAATTGCGAGCAGCCCACATGGAACACGGGATAGTCGGGTATGTTGGTTATGCCTATGTAGACTGCTTTTCAGCTGAATGCTTTTATGAAGTTTATTAACCAATATCAAATCATGATGTTGTTTCTTTTTGTTTTAATTTAGTTCAAAAAATAGAAACAATTGTTATGGTATTCTCAACATTCACTTCACAAGGGAGTCTTTGTCATGTATAGCAATTTCTTTACCTTTGTTTTTCCTCTCTTCTTTTTGGAACCAGAGCTCTTTCCCCTTTTTTGATGGAATTTAAATGACAATTTTTTTGTCTGAAGTTATAGTTAGGTTGTATTTTTTATTGTGAAGATTTTGAGTGGTGGTTGTCTTTTTCCCTTGCTTGTGCATGAAAGTGTTACCACTACTTGAGATGTGATATGATTTTCAATAATAACAAAATAATATTCCTTTTATCATTTTCCTTTTGCCTTGAATGACATTTTCTGTATGTAATACCAAATAATCAATGGACAGTGGGAAAATAATTGGGGGTTCAAATTTTGAAATTAGAAGAGACAGAAGGGCTCTTGACATTGGAAGAGATTGTAGGGATCTTATATTCTCTCTCTTCGTTTCCCATTCTCCATTTCAATGGATGACTTATTCTTTATTTTGTTATTCTGTTCTTTTTTCATTATTAATAAAATTTTCTTCTATCAAAATATTCAGTAGATATCAAATCTTTTTCCTATGAATTTTATCTGAAATAAATCCTCATATGCTGAACTTTGTAACGTGGAGTTTCTTTTTATGTATGTGGAATTTATTCATTTAGAAAATTAGCACAACACCATTATGATAGACACATAGGTAATAATTAATTTCTTCTTGCTTGTTACTGTTGAATTTAAAGGAATTACCTTTGCTTGGAATTCAATTGAGTTCTTTTTTTTTATGAGATAACACTGTTTACTGGTGTTGTTGACCATCATATGAAATTGTTGGAAACAATTGCAGGAAGAAACTGGGGACGGATTGGTGTTTGTAAAGCACAATAAGGGATGCCACTGCAAGAAATCTGGATGTCTCAAAAAGTACTGTGAATGCTTCCAAGCCAATATTCTTTGTTCTGAAAATTGTAAATGCATGGACTGCAAGAACTTTGAAGGAAGTGAAGAGAGACAGGCACTCTTTCATGGTGACCACGGCAACAACATGGCATATATTCAACAGGCTGCGAATGCTGCAATAACAGGGGCTATTGGATCATCTGGTTATGCTTCCCCTCCAGTATCTAGGAAGAGAAAAGGTCAGGAGCTTTTCTTTGGGCATACAGTCAAGGATCAATCATTTGACAGGCTTGGACATTTTCAACAGGTAAATGTCCTCTTAGCATATTTGTTTAATTTGGTTTCAAAGATAATTTTTTTTATTGCAACTAAGATTTTTTAAAGCTACCTGATCTTAGCTGTTTACAATTTGATGCATAAAATAAGCTAGTATTTGTAGAGTCAAATCAGAAAGAAGAAGAAAGACATAATCATAAAACTTGCTTCTGTCAGTCTTCTGTATCTTTGAGTCATGGTTCACATTTGCAAAGTACATCCACATTGCTGTTTGTTAGATCCGTTGATTTATTACCACATCATCTTATTTGGGTCTGGTTTCACAACACATGACAGTGTTACTGTGTGATTTTTGTGTTCATCAGGGAAGCCATACCAGGCCTCCTGCACCCTCCTCTTCATTGCCCTCCAATCCCATTGCTCGTGCCGGTAATGCTATAACATTGGGCCCTTCAAAAATCACATACAGGTATAGTGGCTATCTTCATGAAAACATTACCAATTTTCTTGTCTTCAAAACTAACCTTCATGTCATGATTGCAGGTCTCTCTTGGCAGACATCATCCAACCACAAGACTTAAAAGAACTTTGCTCAGTTTTGGTGGTTCTGTCCGGAGAAGCTGCCAAGACGTTTTCAGGTATAACGATGCTCGTATATGTCCAAAAAAAAGTTTTTCCTGGTTCAGAATGTTTAAGCACAACTTTTCATTATGCTTCTATATTGCATCTCTTCATTTGCATGCCGAATGACTGCCTATGGCCATATATCTTTGATGAAAATATCAGAATCGCTCAAAATTGTTTCTCATGGTTTATCTATTAGAACTCTTGATCATGTTTTCCAACTCCTGACTTGTTCTAACAAGTGCATGCCTTAATTTGGTTGACGTTTGCTAAGTGTAGAATGCAGAACATTTGCATGGGTGAGTTTGGATATGCCAGTTGCTTATATGCATTACTAGAAAGAAAGTTAATTGGACAAGGAATGGGTTTCATGATGATCCTACAACTCCCTAATTGTAGTATCCATGGGTACCTGTACTGTGCATTACTTACATGCAAGGTTGTCAAAAACATTTTTTTGACATGACATGGAAAATACAATGTAAACTCGGATCGTAAAATCGTAAGTAAATTTTTTTAACTAATTATATATCGACAATTTCAGCCAAGAAATTAAATTACATTAAAATTTGATGAAGAGAGTCATCAACATTATAATCAATGAGTGATCTAAATAAAATGAGAGAGATAGATAGTATGAATTAAGAAATTAATGACATGGAGAAATACAGTCTCAAAACAAAACTTCCCAATACATAGGGGAATCATTGAATGGTAGAAAGTACATAAGAACCTGATGACAACTTGGTTGTTCCCATCACAACAAGTCTCGATGGACCCCTTTTGGATTGCAAGCTAATGAGCCTAAATTACTAATTAACTAACATAAGTTTAATAATGAAATAAATCCCTAGACAATGTCTAATGTGCTATAACAAACCCAAAATAAAAATAATTATTCAACTTTAAATAAATAAATAAAATAGGATAATAAAAACAAAGTCTTTATGCTAAAATTCCTTCATGTAGCCTGAATCTTCAATTTTCGCACATTCTTGGCAGATTTTAATCTTGATTTCAAACACATTCTCTTTCGTCTGGATGAATTACTGGGCCTACCATATATGGTTGGAAAGCTTGGGATGTCTAGTTTCCAGCTCAACTTGAATTCTAACAACATTCCACTTGTAGCTCCAATATATCCCAAACAGTACACTAAGTTCTAGTTTGGTAAATTTGACAAGATTCGTTTAGTAATTTCGACCCTCTGAAATAATATGTTCCCGAACTCCATTTGACCTGAAAATTTATCACAATATAGTTTCATGTGTCCAGTTTTTCCCTGTAAAATCTCAGCTTGATCCGACGGTTTGAGAGATATGTTCAATCTCGTAAAACTGGTTAGCAAACATTTTAAGGTCAAATTCAGACCTGACTTGATTCATATTACAAATTTAGTAAACTCGTAAAATCGGATCGGGTTTACCGATTTTCCACGAATCAAGCCTGATTTTATTGGTTTTCGAGTTTTTAGTTCGATTTTGCACGTTAGATACATGTTGACTTGTAAAATTGTATGATTTTACGAGTCAATTCACGATTTTGACAACAATGCTTACATGTATTGTGGAACAAGCGAAAGCATTTTATCATTGTGAGGCTTATGTGAAGTTTTATACGAATAATTTAGTCATTCCAAAAACATCAATATGATATAAATTTCAGCATTCGGTACATGTTTCCTTCTCTATGAAGCTATTGAGATTTGAGAGTTCATGATTTGCATCAATGTCGAACTGAGCTGGCTTGGGAAGAGAGGAAGCTTACTAGGTTCCAGAAGATGGTTTTTGCTTCTTGGTTTGGGAAGAGGAAAGGAAATTTGTTATGAGATTGATAGTCCCACTAAACTGGGGAATATGGAGATAGTCCTACCCTTCAGAATTTAAACATTGAGTGTCTGCTCTTTATTTCTTAAAAGGATAAGTGCAGAAAAGAAATATAGAAATGCCTCATGTTTTTAGCTTTCTGAGCTTTCTCTAACAAGTCAGTGATATAACTTCCTGGATCTTGCTCTCTTTAAAACTAGAACCCCCTCATTTTCATACAGGGGTCTCCATTATTCACTTGCAACAAAATATCATCTTCCATGTCTGCATTCCTCTTGATATTCCATGTAATAAGTGTCATTCCCATTCTGCATCCCTTCTTGGCCTCCAAGAGCTTTCTGAGATGCTTGCAGCCATGCCAGCTTAGTTTCTTTTGACTGCATATTTTCTGAACTGATTAGATTATCTATCATTTCTATGTCCAGTTTGGTTTGCTTTTTCACTCTGAGCTGACTATGCTCTCAGGGTTAGCTTGTGATATATAAACCTCTGTCTGAGATTTTCAAGAAGTTTGTTTGCTAGAGGAAGAGGGCGGGGACTTTATGTGATTTATCACATTTCCTCCACCATGTGACAAGAAGTCAGCTTCATATTTGTTACTATTTGCAATTTTTTTATGGTATACCAAGCACCGCTAACTAAATAGATATAAGAAGACGCCCAACTACTTATCCATTGTAAATATTTTTATGCTCTGTAGCCTTTCCTTTTCTCCAAAAATAAAGAGTGAATTGAATAGAACTATATCTGATCTGACAAAAGGGCGTTCCTTTTCATTATTTAAATGTTAAAAAAATAAAAATAAAATGTGAGTACTACAAACAATATCTAATGAATGGGCCTCCTTTAATATTTTTGTATGCCCAGACCAAAGAAATTCAATGGAAAAGCGAGTAGAAGATCAAAGAGAAACTTTGCTTGCTTCATCTACTCAAGAAAGGTTGCAGAGCCACAAGGAATCCGATGCTGATAAATTTTTTGCTAATGATTGTTCTAGTGCAAACCATGCTGATAAAGTAGGTCCTGATGATTCCAGCTCGGATGGTGCTGATATGCCAAAAGGAAGACCAATGTCTCCTGGGACCTTGGAATTGATGTGCGATGAACAAGATACGATGCTTATGGCTGCTGCTTCCCCCAGTGGGTTGATGGGCCATGGCTGCAACACTTCTTCACAGCTGCCTTGTGGACAAGGCATGGCAGAGGCTCATGCAGAGCAAGAAAGAATTGTTTTAACGAAGTTTCGAGATTGCCTTAATAGGCTCATCACATTCGGGGAAATAAAAGGCAAGTTTCTCTTTCCTTTCTCCAATTTTTTACACTAATGGTTCTAGAAATGGAAACTGCCAGGTCTGGTATTTTGAGATGATAAACTCACGTTTAATGATAAGAGACTAGTATGTCCTAATATGCATTGCCAACATGCCAATTTTATTAAACTTTTTCCCTCAAACAAACATTGCTTTTTAACTCCTTTTGTTTGTGTAGTTTGGCATTATATTGCCCTAATTGAAGTTGGAAATAGTTGTTTTCTAATAGCGAATGCTAGATGAATTATCTCTTTGCAACCAGAAAGTTGCATTTACTAGAATTTCTACGTTAGGAGGCACATTGGTCCTAGGGTTACACACTGGGAAATAGCCCTCTTCCACCCCATACAATCATTCTTCGTTGGCTTTGAAATTTGAACTGAGGACTCCATAGTTGGAACAGGAAGATCAAACCATTGGAGTGTACTCTTGTGTATGTGCATTAACTACAATCAGCTACTGTAATTACATATACCACTTGTTGCATGATTCTCATTTTCCGCTCAATCAATTGTGATTGTTTTAAGTTTTCTTATTGCAACTTGCAAGGGCTGTCTTTAGTTGCTCCATTGTAAGGTGACATGGATTTCAAATTCTCAGTTGTTGTGATCTACGCTATTCTGAATAGTGAAATAATGACAAGATTTAAATTTCAACAGAAACAAAGTGTTCATCATTAGCCAGAACTGAGTTGGGGAATCAAAAAGATCCACTCAGCAATGGTATAGCAAATACCAGAACTGGAACTGGGAGTCAACGAGGGCCCTTTAGCAACGGGGTTGTTAAAGTTGTTCCACCAACTGCCAAACCAACCCAGATGGTTACTTCTATAGTTTCCACCTCTGGCAGTGATCTTCAAAAAATCCCAGGCCTCCCACAAAATGGAGATAACAAACTGAAGTCTTGAAAAGAACTGCAAGGATATTTCAGCTCTGAAGACTGGCCCGAGGTATGCTACAGAATTTCTATAATACTGCTACAATGCCCATTCTGGCTTCGATGCTGATGCAGTCTCTACGTAGTATTGGGCCTTGGTGTTGGAACTGACCAGGAATGAATTTATTTCTGACGTAATTAATATATCACATAGTAGTGTTTCTGCTTCAACCATAATTCAACTGGTGTAAATTTCTGAGCCTTACAATTGCACAGGATATGGTTTAATATTATTACTTGCAGTTACCATCATAGATTGTATCTTTAGATACTAGGAATTTTCTTGTTCTTTTCACATTGTTAAAAACAAAGAGCAATTTAACGAGTTCTCATGGAATATGAAATTTCAAGTTTGACCCATGAATTGCCTGCAGAAATTCTTTTATTAATTGTGTAATGATACTGTTCCTACTTGCTGATTGTCTTTGCAATCTAGAAGCTACATTCAATACCTAGGTAGATGGAGTTGCCTTTGTCAATACATTAAATTTGATAAATTTGCCTTTGTCAATTGGTAGCATTGTTTCTCGTCTGTGATTCTACTTTTGGCACTTGCTGATGCTGCACACAAGTTAGACACACCGGGGGCAAAATACTGATAAATTTGGCCTAAACCCTGAAATTGTGAAATTTCGCAGCCAATCAGCCAAGGTATGCTAAGCTCGTGTCAATATAGGCCATAAAGAAGTATGCATATGAATGTATATTTTCTATATACATTGGATCTCAACTTTTCTATATTTTACTCCGATTTTCAACAAATTCTCTTCCCTAAGCTATGAGCTGCGTTTTCAATGATTATACACTAGCTGATAACTAGATTTATTGCCAGTGCTATGCTGTGGCCCTGGATATGATTTTGGCATCAAATTGGTTGCCGATGATGTTCCCTTGTTTTAAAAAACAGAACCAGATCTGAATGCTCGAGTAACATTTCTTTTTCATGGGCAATTGTCCTGTACAAGTGTTGAAGATGGAAATAGTTTTGTTCTAGTGACACTGCAGCTTAACTCTTTTTTTAGATTCATGACTGGATCTGCATGGTTTGGACTTTGGACACGAGAAGGCTAAGCATGGCTTAGAAAAAAGATCTCAAATTCTGGATTAAAAAAAAAAAAAACAGCTGGATCAGCTCCAACAAAAACAACACTAGTTTTTTAGCAGCAACTAAGCACAACATGCACTGGACACCCTCGCCAACAGACTACACAAACTGGTCCTGCAACACATCGATCATGTCAGCGTCGACTTCTTAAGAAAAAAAGAAAAGATAATGCTATTGTCAAGCAAAAACATTGAATCTGATAGGTCACAGAGCTCTAGTTTCTCACGATGTAAAAGATCATCTACCCAGCTGAGCAAATGATTTGGCCTGGCTGCTTAGGTGAGCAAATCAAGCAATATGTTATTTATTGAAACCCTGCCTCTTTTAAAAAAACAGAGAGAGAAAAAAGGTTGGGCGGACTTTATCCCCAAAAATCTTGATAGTGTTTTCTTTCTTTCTTTTTTATTTTTCTTTTCCCCTTATTTCTTTTCTATTTTGGCTTTTTTTTTTTTTAATCTTTCTTGATTTTGTGTTAAAATATGACATGTCTAACATGTTGGACACATGAAACTTGAACTTAAGGAACATGTTAGCATAGAATTAACAAAACTTGATAGAATATTTGCAAGTGGTCATTTGATGAGAAGAGGTCTTTTAAGGTATTATTTCACTTTCAAATATCATGAAAAAATAGATATGATCTCACTATGTTTGCAGGTTTCGAGTTGATTTGTTGTTTTTGAATTGTATTTTGGATTATTTGGTGGCATAATGAGTTTATTTGGGTCTCTAGGGAGGTTTTTGGTATAAAAAAATGCTTGAAAATAGATTTTTAGGTGTGAAACACTCCCCGACATTCTAGTAACCTTTATTGTTGGAATCCGCATTGCTTGCTATTGTTTTTAAAAACTATAGTCCGCCCCATAAAAAACAAAAAAATAATAAATAAACTCAGAGACGCGAGCCCGCATGCCTTGACTTTTATTTTTTTTCTTTTTATCTTTTATTTGTTTTTCTCATTTCTCAATTTTATCCTTCATACTTGAATTTTATTATTTATTTTTAATTTTATCGTTTAATATTTTATTGATTTTTAGTAGGACAATGTAATTTGTTTCGGTTTAATATTTGTAAGTTTATCACGATTTCAAACAAACACCTTAATATTTATTGTGTTCTCAGTTTTGCTAACGTTTTTTTATCATATCATTAAATACAAAATCATAAAAAAAAAATATTGAACTTGATCGAGTTTACAATCTATATCACGAGTTTGGCTAATTAGTAATCGATTTTTCTAATTTATTTTAGTTGCACAAATAATTCTTTAAATTAAATACATGTATAAATTTTTAAATTTATGATTGTGATTTTTTTTATGTTAAAAAGTACATTTAAAATACCATCATATTCATTTTATTTTATTTTTGTGTGCTGAAACATGATGATAGTTAGCCTAATCTTCGCATTCTTACGTTTTGAAATAATTGCTGAAACTCGAGGAAGAAGGGAAAAGAGATCCATGAACTTGGGCTTTAGAAATTCGAGGCCACTGATAAGAGAGATATTTGGCACTTTTCACGTTAATTGCTCTTCTTTTTTCTTTTGGGGTATAGATCTCACATTTGTGATGGCTTAAATACCATTATTGCATATTATTTTTATTTTTGTTCGGATGAAGAATTATAAGAAAAATAATGCCCAGGCATTAATACACAAGAAAGTCGAATATTATTTAAAGATGCAGCAGCTATAAATGAAATTCTTACATATTACATTTGTCCAGGATCAAAACGTAGGCGTTTGTGACTTGTGATAATCTTGGCCGTATAAACAAGCGTGGAAATTGGAAAATCAAGAACAAAGGATTTTGACCATACAACGCGTCGTTTATCCATAGAAATACAATCACTTTATTTAACCATCCATCCACGAGGAGTTCCAAAACGATTACCAACTGACAACATGAACAGTTTCTTGAAAGAAATTCTATTGCCTTCCGGATTTCTGCTTACAGGGGAGGGGGGAAGGTAATAGAGCATTTAATTTATTACTCTTGATGAAATTATGCTTGACGTCTGGGCTAACCACTCAACATAGATCTGTAGACTACATGCGTGACCTTGACCCTGAAGACGATGAAGCAGGCGCACTCTGCAGGGAAGAGCGAGAGGTTGTCAGCGGTCCTTTACAACTAATGTCGTGTACATCTCCATGGTCGTTTTGACAAGTAATGCACTTGAGGGTAAATAAATGCATAAATAGAAGAAGAAGAAAAGATGACAGGGCCCTTACCAATGGTATGCCTCCTGTTGCTCTTTCTTCCAAGAACTTCGATGGTTTGTAGAAATCGCCAAATCTTTGAGACCATTTCTTCAGGCTATCATATACATGTTTAGGCCCAACCAGGTCAGCCCAAAAGACGATGCCACCACTGCCAAATAAAAAACACTTGCCATTAGATACAAGTGCGCCAGGTTTATCCAAAAAAGAATGGGCAGTCGATGTCCAATAAAAAACTTGCACGTGGATTCTGTAAGATATTAGAAGAGGATTTTAACATGAACGGGTGCATTAATGCAAAAAACAAGGACTTGCAACTCATCTTCTTGCTGACTATAAGGCATCACTGCAGCGTATGAACTAGAATGATGTAATGGCCGACAAAGAACTAAATAGGATGGATATGAAATAATATAGAGCAATTAAGGGTTCTGTTGATAATAAAAAATATTTTGGGGAGCAATCAAGGGTGGCACCCCTCGAGCCTGTATTCCCCTCCTGGGAATCTGTTCAGTAAGATTACTCTTGGAAGAGCTACTAAACAAGGGCAAAAACTTGAAAATTGGACATGTACTCACCGATAAGATGGGAAGCTCATTCCGAGAACAGATGCGGTGTCGAGGTCTGAAGCTCGAACCACTACGCCCTCATCCAGAACACGGCATGCCTCATTCACCACTGGAAAGAGAACCATCTCCACTATCTCTTTGTCGGTGATATTTATAGGCTGCCACATAATCCAGTAAAGTAGATTAGCAAGTCTTCAGCTAAGCAACCGAATATGTACTTGTGACATTGTCTCCAGCACTAGTGCGTTCTCGATATCATCTTAAAACATACTACTATAGAATCTCAACATAATGGCAGTTTTCATCGCAATAAAAGTACCTTTCCATTAGGCATAATATTTGCGAGCCGTCTCGACTCCTCAATAATTGGTAGGACTGATGGATCAGGCCTTGGCTTGCTTCCTTTCTCATATATGTAGTATCCTTTTCCATTGGTTTTACCTGAAATGCCAAAAGAGAGTATGAACCCCCGACACAAGATTACAAAGCAAAGCATCACCACAACATATAGAAGCAAATGTCATTTGAATGCCAATATAAATCTATACAAATATTTTATTACCATTTCTTCCACTTTTTACTAGAAGATGAATTAATGGAGACTGGAATGTGCGATCAGGGAATGCATTAGCAAATTCTTTCTCAACTGCAAGGGCAACTCCATATCCAGATAAATCCTGAAGCCTGCAAGAGTAACCATGGAGCAGTGCAAAAAATTATGATCACCTATTTAAAGTACCCTAAAAGTTAATGCACTTGAACACATTTAGAGAACTCTGTTAAGACATTGATGCAAAAGGCAGTCCTGATATTGGCAGACGAAATATGATTTCAACGATGTATGAATGCACAAATACTACACGCCAAAGGAGACTTCACCCGCTGCCAATATTTTATAAAAAATGAATAATGGTGGTATTTTTTTTCTGAATTTTAAATTCAAATCAATTGGTTTCACGGTTGATAAAGGTTTGTTATGAATCTCTACCCATTAAAGCATTAGATCTGGAAGACTTTACGTTTATGCAATTGACTGTGACAAAAATGCATGTTTTAAATCATCCTTAAAAAAGAAAAAAAGTGATGCAAATGCAAACTAAAACGTTAGAGGATAAAAACATTACTGGTAAGGACCCATTGGGAGGCCAAAACTGCTGATCAGCTTGTCAATCCTGAACACGTCCACTCCTAAATGAACCAAAATCAGTGCGCTTTGGGTGTATGGGAAGAATGCTCGATTGACTGCAAAGCCAGTGCAGTTACCCACAACAACTGGAACTTTCTTTATGGTTTTACCAACGGTCATGAGATCAAGAATTGCTTGGGCAGAAGTCTTCTCAGTCCGTACAATCTCCAGAAGAGGCATTATGTGAGCAGGACTGTCCATAAAAGAACATGTCAGAGATAACATATAAGTAAACCATTGCGGTAAAAAAATATGCTTTAAAATAGTTGACATAACAATAAAAGAGTAATTTAAATGGATTATCCAATGTCATAGAGCACCATGGCACCAATAAAAGAGTCATTTGGTATCCTTTCATATCATATATTCTCCTAAAGAAACAAAGACATGGGAACAGTAGTTCTATAACTTCTATTCAATAATCCTCTCTTCTTTTATGTCTTCACTTTTACAAAACCTAAAAGGCAAACTGCCACAAACTAGTCACGTCATTGTTTTTTTAGAATTGGGTGAAATTCCAAAACATCATATAACACAAACAAAGCCCAATGGTGTTACAAAACCCTCAGCATGCAGCTGCTCCTTGTACTAAATAGATGGGTACGGGGTGTGATATTTTCACAATTTCAGTAATCAAACAACCAAGAGTTCATATAAAGTGGGAGATAAGTTTAAGAAAAATAGAAAAAAAAAAAAAAAACCTTCACATGTTTTCTATTGATTTCTGGATGGCTAACATAATGATAAAGAGTGAGAAAATCAAAATGAGTATAACCTGAAAAAGTGGGCACCAATAATGCGATCTTGAGAGCTGGTCTTTTCTCCAACCAAGTTGAGGTCAATGGTAGATGTATTTGTCGCCAAAATGCAGTGAGGAGGACAGATTTTTTCAATCTCACTGAAAATTTTTTGTTTCAAAGGAACACTTTCAATTACTGCCTGCAAATCAAAGAAGCTATTTCAAATGGCTTTTAAAGAGACCGTAACTATGGAAATCCATCCCAATGTCATTGAACAGTAATATACTGAAGAGAATCAATTTGTGAATAAACAATCTCAAGTGTGGACAGATCAAATTCAAAGTAAGCAATCACCCCATTCCAATGGCAGATTCCAAAATATAACCAAAATTTCAAGATTTCATAGTCATAAGGGACGGCAAGCTCTGCTCACCTCTATGACCATATCCACATCTTTGAAGTCTGAGTAGTCCAATGCACCTTTGAGCATTGAGAGGGCTTTATCTGCCTTATCCCGTGTCAACTTTCCTCTTGTCACTAAGCTTCGAACATTTGCTGTGAAGTGAAATAACAAGTTATGAGTTTTTTTAACCATAGAACACAAAACAAGAGTAATACATATCAGAGTAGTTTTCATATTCTGGAAAACATTTGACCAAACTCAACTCAAATATTCAGTTTGAAGGATTTGAATTCAAAAGGGAAAAGGTAAATTTTCGACACTGGCCATCCCTAAAAAGTGGCTGAGGCTATTCTCATTTTTTATTTATATGAAGTCCTTCAAAGATGGAGACCTGATAGCACTAAATCAATAATTTAATGGTCAATGTCAGTCACATTTGTGTACCTTCTATTGTTTTTGTTCCCTTCTGAAGATATTCAGAGTTGATTTCTTTAAGAACAACGTGTATGTTGCTCACAATTAAAGCAGTAGCTATGCCAGAACCCATTAGACCACCACCAATAACAGCAACTTTCTTTATATGTCGTGGTTTGAGCCCAACATCAGTGACTTTAGGTATCTGTCCAAGTTAACAATGATGAGATTGAAAGAAAGAAATTGGATATACTGATTGCTTATTTGAGCATATCAATAAGTTCACTTCAAGAATAAAAAAAATATACATAGAGAGAGAGAGAGAGAGAGAGCAGTAGACATGAGACTCCTGTGAAGCGAGAACAAGAACAGAATGGAGAACAAACATAAAATTCAGATGTTATGTACTGCAAGAATGTTTTTAAAATCTATGAACATGCAATGTTATCTAAACTACTTAAGAACAGAGTATTGATAAGGTTACAATTATATAAATAATTCTTAAACCAAGCATGTTCTTATGAATAAGCCCCCAAATGAAGAGAAATCTACTAGAACAATCCCTTAGTGGTGACAGGATGCATCAATAGAAATCTATATGCTAGCACCTCAAGTATTTCACAATCACAAGCTTGATCATATCGAGCAATTTCATTCCCTTGCAACCTAGATTTTCCCTTTAAGTGGAGGAAAAATCAAAAGATGTTTTTAGAATAAGAAAGAGAATTAAATATTTTCTGGGACAACACAAAGAAAGCACTTACCAAAAAAAAAAAACACAAAAAGCAAACAATTCAAATTGTGAATTTATGTTGGATCACATCTGAAAATCTTTAGAGTATCCACAAACACTTTAATATGATGAATCCGTTGATTTTCATAAATTATTAAAATCTTGTAGACCTTGATTCATATGGTGTACCTTTGACGTCATACGCTGGGCAAAAAAGACATGCACAAGACCTTTTGAAGTTTCTGTCAAAACTAACTCCTTGAAGACTTTTGCCTCCTGCAACAACAACTCCGTTAGAATGTGCATGGACAGATCCCACTTTTTTATGAAATGACACGTTCTTGTCAGTCTAAGTACAGTACAAATAACAAAGGTCAATTACAGCACAAGCTAACACCTCAAATAAAAACTTAATAAAAAGGCCACGTTCCAGAGAAAAACAGCCACAAACCACTAAAAGCAAAAGCATTTTGTTCTCTAATGAAGACTTCACATCTATATCTACAAACAGCAAATCCTGAACTCAAAAGTACCTTTAGAACACCATTATATCCTCCATGAATGATGCCTTCCTCCATTACATCAAGCAATGCTTGATGCTGCGGCACATTTGGGGCAATTTTCTTCGCTTGTTGTCTAGCAGCTTTCAGTACCTCACGTGCTTCAGACAGCGAGCCAATTTTGTCTGTCCTATGAAGAGAACGCAGCCATGGTTTGCGCCTCTCTGAGATGTCTAAAGCCCATTGTCGAGATACTTTCAGCAGTTCTTGAGAAGGCACAATAGCATCAATTAGACCTAGCTTCTTCCCCTCTTCAGACATGATTGGTTTGGATAACTGCAGAGGGTTGAAAATATGTTGAATGAGCATGCAAAGAAGATATAGTTCCATATGATAAAGAAAATAATATATTGAATAAGCATTTCTGAAAACTGTTGAACATAGCAAACCATCAAGTTCCAAAGGATGAAATTAAGCTTTGGTCATCTTTCCCCGACTTAATATTAAGCAGTTTGAAGTTTTGTAACTTTATTGAGGTCTGTCATTTTATTTAACATACACAGCAAGCCAGGTAAATTAAACAAAATTTGCTTATTCACTTTCCCATCACTGGGAATAAAAAAATGTTATAATGGTGATTTTTACATATAACTTGTTTAAAACTCTCTCACAGGCTAACAGCTAACAATTCAGGAAAAATTAGTTCTTCAATTTACCTTTCCCAGGTATAAGTTTTCTTATAAAAAAATATGAAGTGCGACCTCATCCCTAAAACCCAAAGAACTGGATTACCTGGAATTCTCCAGTAAGAACGAGCCCAAAAATTAATGAAAACCTTCTAAAGTGAAAGGCTATTAAATTTAACTTCCAATGTGAACATTAATAGAAGGGGAAACCAGGTCTAAACAACAGCTCAAAGGTTGGTTTTTTTTCTCAATCTTTCTCCACCTAAAAGGAATACCATAATCTCAAGATTCATTTAACAGGTTTTCAAGCATAAATTAATAGAGGATTTACCAGCATAATTTCAATGGCCTTCGACAGCCCCAAAAGCCTTGGAAGACGTTGTGTACCTTAAAAAATTAAACAGGGTTTCACATGTTTAGTCCATTGTGGTAAAAAAAAATACACAGCTGAACTTGAAAGCATGTGTTCATGTCGATGCATTCAAGTTCTACATAGAAAAGTAGCCAGACCTCCAAATCCAGGAATAACTCCAAGTGTCAGCTCTGGCAAACCAAGTTGAGTTTTTGGAGCAGCAATACGCGCATGGCATCCCTTCATGAAGATAATTTAGATGATCAAATGGGAAAAGATGATGATAATCAAAACAAAGTTCTTTAAATGCTGCTTCATAATAGAAAACACAAACCATTGCCAATTCCAAGCCCCCTCCAAGTGCTAGTCCTTCCACGGCAGCAACAACAGGTTTTTTACAATCTATAGTTGTGAAAGAACAAAAAAAAAATCAATCAAACAAATAAATACAAACACCGCATTCCTTGTAAGAAACTTGCCGTATTCTCATTTAAATATTCAAAATGAATGAAAAAAGACTCTGAGGGTTAAAGTCGGATAAATACCTTCAATAGTGTTGACCACAAGCTCAACAGATACATCAGGCATCAATGAAATATCTCCTGTCAAGCCACAAAATAAAATCATATCCGCAAACACTCAAATAAAAAAAAAAACGAAGTAATTTGAAATTTTTTTTTAAAAAAACCTCGATAGTACATGAAATTATTATAAAAACAGGCATAAATATACCTGTCGCATGAACTTTCTGGAAAACATTGATGTCAAATCCACCGGAAAACCTTCCACCCTTGCCTTCAACAAGA
>Ga0307511_10002337_pt1 | contig 19815 bp, 15 predicted proteins | sample 13_EM_MG_FD_200266 | JGI IMG/M metagenome (GOLD analysis project Ga0307511, IMG submission 200266) | Populus trichocarpa ectomycorrhiza microbial communities from riparian zone in the Pacific Northwest, United States - 13_EM | ecosystem: Host-associated > Plants > Roots > Unclassified | place...
AGCAGTTCAAAGAGAATGAGCAGTTCAAAGAGAATGAGCAGTTCAAAGAGAATGAGCAGTTCAAAGAGAATGAGCAGTTCAAAGAGAATGAGCAGTTCAAAGAGAATGAGCAGTTCAAAGTTATGAATCTTATCGTCCAATATCTACACGGAAGCTTATCCACAATATACCGGTATTACAAACTGTTCAGGCAAGGACTCTTGCTTGTATTCTTAGACGGAAAATAGATAGCAAGGAACAGACCAAAGCTACTACGCAGGAATACAACTACAAGGCTGGGGTGGGTACCCGAAGAAGACAATGGGCTGTTGACCAATGCACCAAATATATCTCGTCAGATTAGTGGTCGATGGAGCGAAGCAAAGAGGTGGGTGTAAAGTGGGTTTGGACTGCAAACAAACAGGGTCGGTTGGCAGCAGTGCAGTAAATCCATACCGGGATGTAGTCCGAATATTAGTGGGGGATGTTTCTTTGGACCATAATCGGAAACAGATGGCCGGGATGAAACCCTGCCATAAGATACTGAGAGAATGTATAGCATGGCATTGGTGATATCCGTCTGTAATCGACTGAGATGGGTATTGCAGATCCAGTTTTTATGCAAAACTACGAATGTATCCATGCCTCCAAACCAGCACGCAAGTTGTTCCAAGACACCGACAGGGTAGTTGACAAACACCCCGCATACTCTTCCGACATGTATACTACTGTTTGGGAAAGGATAAGGCCAATGATATCCAAACCATCCAGATAAGACTAATGTTTCGAGGACCAGAGAAAATGAATGAAATGCCGGCGGATAGGTGGCTAGCGATTTCTTTTCTAGACAGTCTCTATACGTTTATGCCTGCCGTGTTGCCGGCGTGAGTGACGGCTGAATCAACAATCGAATGGGTAACGTTAATGGATGGGTTTGAAGAGATTATTCTGCGGCGTATTGTGTCAACCGCGAGATGATACGTGGTATATTCGAACACTTTCAGAGAGAAGACTTGCTTGATAATAGGAAACAAGGTATCGAAGGTTCCCCTCTTAAATAACTCCGTTCCGGAACATTGATAACTACAATATAGACATCCACCTTTATCCTTTGCGTCAGCCCCGTGAGCCGTAATGCTCTCATGCAGGCATCCCCTAGCCCTAATGCCCTCCCGCGGTCACGCTGCAGTCCCCAATCATGCCTCGTCCTAATAAACTATTCAAAAAGAGTTGGGGAGGAAGGGAGTATTGTATAGAGAGAGATTCAGGCCCCTTTCACCAGCCACGATAGAAACAGAACTCAGGAGATTTTGAAGGGACATCAGGAGATGGCGGGAGGTATTGGTTATTTCCTGCAGCCCCGGAATTTCAACATGAGACTCAAGGCTCACCCCTGGAAGCCATCACCGGATAGTGCACTATCATGGGGCACTGAACTGCAAGTGTGGTCGTTTTTGAAAACGCTGGGGTATTTTACACTCCATAAGCCTCGGGTCAAACAAACTATTCACTATAGACAGCTTTTTGTCAGTGGATTCAAGAGTTTGCCCAGACCAATTATCGAGAAATTGTATCTGAAATAAATAATATATATTTATTATATATAAATATATATTATTTATTTATTTGTCTTAAATTAAATTTTAGATTAATTATTCAAATGAATAATTGACTATGGAAGTTGGTAACCAACTTTGTCAAAATATACCGTAAACACACCAATGAAATCTTAATGCCCACAATTTTAAAAGGAAAACGGTGGGGTTCTAGCGAAATATAAACTGCAGCGTTAAAAACTCCATACACTTACAGACAATGATTCGGTGGATACCCAAGAACTCCTTGTGGGGACTCTCACCCGCCACACCCGACTTACCCTCAACTGCTCGGTTTACCTTCCCCTCTGTTCCACGGTTTTCTTCGTATCATGATATGATTATCGCTAATCACGATATTGCCTATTGCGGTCAGCTTACAATGCATCCGCCTATTTCCAATGGGTCCGTACTCTCAGCTTCCTGTTGTTGCTATTTCCCTAGCACCCAGGTGTTTATTACAGCCGCCAACAGGACCTTCCGTTAATATATTGTATAAACCTCACTCTCTAGTTGTAAAAATAGACTCTGCCCCAAAACAGTTCACCCACATTACAACTATGAAGACGGTAGAGCTACTGCGGAGAATCCAAACAAATTTATTTGTCTCATCAGTCCCTTCACGTACATAAGCATAGCTTTTTGTCATTCGGAATAATTATAGTTAGTATTCGCTAACTATAAAGCCATGTAAATCACTTGACTGCCTTCCTTCCATGTACATGATTCTACATCTCTTGTTCCAGCCATTTACTCAGCAATACCTCGTTCGTAACAGCCACGCAACCCAACCACCGTGTATACCTTTTCAATAACAGTATTCCTTTCAGAATACGTGCTCCAACACATAGAAATGCCACTAGCCATGAAGACTAGATGAACAACCATAATCAACAATGGGACGGAAAACAAAAATCTGAAATGTTTAACGTAGTAGCAATCAACGCTCACGCAGCACAATAATTGTGGACAGGACCCCGCGTATACGAAGTAATTGCAAGTGATCTAGAAATGCTTTGCCTCGTATTGATGCTATTATTATTTCGTTGATTGCGTGCTTCGCTGATATTCGCCTAAGCTGTGGCTAGGTCAACCCGGCGCGGTTCTGGGTTGTGATTGATGCTTCTGGTACGCCTGCCGTGATGTGTAGGAGTTATCTGTTGTCCGGTGTGCAGTTGGTGCCATCATGCTGGTGAGTCCGCTTGTCCGCAGATACAGGCCTTGCTGGAAGCCTTAGAGGATGTCGTGAGATTCGCCAAATTCAAGCGAGGGGGAAGGATCCTAAGGTTTATTCTCCAAAGATCTGGTGTTGATAATGGTGTTGCCTCCGTCCGCTCTTCCGCAGCCGCTCCGGACCCCCCGTAATATCTTTTTCTGCTGTTTTTATCTCCTGCCACGCTAGTGTTTGGTGCGCTTTTGCGGGCGTCCTAGGTCGCCGGTAGTTGCGTGTGGGAGCACAGGGGCGTGAGCGGAATTACTTGCTCTGGTGTAGGGTTGGGGGCCGTTTGTTACTGCTTGTTGCATATGAGAATCAGCGGCGTTCCTAGATCCCTAGATATGATGCTACGTACCTTTGGCTAATTGTATGTGAGGTTGACCAAGAGACGCAGGTTGCTTCATACCGTTTGACTCGGGAAGTGGTAAGTCCATTGCCACACCGCAATTGCGCATAATAATCATTTTTGATCTAGGGTAAGCCCGCACCTATCCTCTTCTCCGGGATGAGTGTATGGATGCAGTGGAATTAGGTGATCAGGCGGAGCGTTAGTGGTGAATGTGTGTGCTGGCCATGATACAGGTTGACAATGCGTCGGGACATCTGCAGGTAGAATGTGATCACGTTCTGGAGTTGCTGGAACCTGAATAACTGGTTCTGCTACCGTATTCTATGGACCATCTCTACGGAAATTCCCATTTTGACCCCTACTCCCGCGCCTGCCCCCCTTCGCACTCCCCATTGTCGCCCCCCTGCTCCGCTGTTCACCTCCCACGCGCCCACTCGTATTAGTGCGCATAAGCCCCCTCCTCCAGCCACGGATGGTATGCTTGACAACCCAGTGGGCCCCCCAGTTGTCTATCCCATTTGCAAGTGATTGGTAAAACCTAAGCCGAACCTGGGCTTTAGCCCTTCCAATTAGAATTGGATCCAGGGCGGCAAACGGTAGAGGCAGGCCGCGGCTGTCGAACTTTTTGAGTCCCCAGGCATCCATATTCGACCTCACATATGTCTAAAAATACTCGAAGGGAACAAGGTTAATACTGATACAGCTATATTATGAGACTTAGAATTGGGGACAAATACCCTCATTTCGTCCCAGGTTACTTCAGAAATCATTAACAGTTGGCGGACCTGTTGTGCTAAAGGTTCACCCTTTGGCTTTTTGACCGATGCGGTAATAGGTGGATTTGGTTCCGCGAGACTTTCAGTTGAAAGTTGGTCGTGGGTTGTAACAACCGCCTGAACCTGCTTCATGAAGTTAGTGAGGGTTCTCGTATGCACTTAAGTAGGGAGCACTGGACAGGTAGGGAGCTCTGGACACACTGGAACTGCGGGAGCTGCAGCTATTGGATCCGGTCTGGAATCACTTCCAGCATGTGAATTGGAATTTGTGGGCGTCGACCTGCCATGACCGCCACTCCCTACATGAATTTGGCACCCCATTAGATAGGCATCTACAAGAATTGAAGCGAGGTAGCTATACATGCTCACACGGGGATAGCGAGGAACTCACTTGTGATCCCAGGATTATTATGCGAATAATCCTGCGCTGGTTGCTGCATGCGTAAAGCATCCTGTTCGGACATGTCTTCTGTATCTATAATTGGATCTGATGTGAAAAACTGAGTTGTACTGGTCCTTGATTCTGGAGACGTCGCGCTCCGGGAAAGACTGGCTCAGACTATGCGCTCTAGATGATGAGGTAGATCATACTAAGACTTGGTGATTTGGGGGTTTAGCCCTGATATCACTTCAACAGCGATAGCGGACTCTCTCGTCTGACTGGCATAGTCTATTACTCCTTCATGCGTCCAAAGAGTGTCGCCTGGCTAAACAACCAGACACACGTCATAAGCCTGGCTACCGGTGAGCTGTAGTTTTCTTTGCCTCTTCTCACTAAGAATTCATGGGTTCGGAGCTAGTCTGGTTGGCACGACCAACCAGACTAGTTCGGAGCCGTTGCTTGTCAAGATTTCCCGGAACATGCGGGCAACTAATAACGACCCCCGCTTTAGCCCGTTTGGACAATATCCCACCATCAGCAAATAGTGGGATAGTCTTGGCGTTTGGAGCCCCAAATTATATGTAAAATGCTATTCTAGCGCCATTGAAGTTTGGCATGTGAAACGCCTTCAGGTTCTCTATAGAGCGAGCTTCTGTAAAGACTGTAATCAGGTTTTGCCAGGATATTTCAACATTTACAGCGATGTTCACAGCAGAGGTAGACTCCCCCAGGACAGTTACAGGTCAACAAGGCCCGTGAGCTCAGGCGAAGGTTTCGGGCATTTGCAGCTAACATCGCGCGCATTTCAGCAACTGGTGTAGGGATTGAGTCACCAACCAGAATTCTGGAGGGCGACGGCGCAGAACACCGTCCACGAGTCCAAAACAAAAGAACAACAATTAGTTCTCGTGGTGTCCTCCCCTGAGACTCTCCTCACCCCCAAGGCTCTGTTACCTTATCCCAGGCTCACCGGACAGCAAGAGCCCAGTGCCACGCTAAGCTGAGAACATTTCGAGCACCGATTTCGCTGGTATAAATATGGCCTCGCCCGAGCCGCAGCGAATCAATAAGTCCTTGCGAAACAATAATGCTCCCAATGGTGCAGACCCCGAGTTTGGCCGACATGCGCGGCCGAGATGGTGCAGAGATGACCATCGCAAGTACCACCCGAGCGGAATATCAGTACCGGTGAAACCGTCGGCCTTCCGATAGGATTGTCCGAGCTGAGAACCTCACCACTGGAACCACACCCTGCTTTTTGATTTCCCGCAACAAGATCGCCAGGGACAGAATAACGGCAAAGTTAGTCGTAGAAATACAGGACAGGGTATAAAGGGGAGAGCAAGATCGGTTTGAATAGGAGGGGAACTCTATTCACCGATACGAGATCATGGCTAGCAGAATATTGGAACAGCGAAGTCGCTAATGGGGAGTCAAGGGATCAAAAAACTCCACAGATTGATTAAGACCGTACTGAAATAGCATGGCAATGCACTTTGTGATAGATGAGTTTAATGATTGTCACATTGCAGGACCCACGACCCGGACACGGCAGATCCGGCAGTTCAAGGCCCTCAGCTGGTAGGCCCCTGGCTATTTTGTCAATGTGAGGGTGCACCCATGGGCCGTTGGTAGAGAGGCTAAACATAAAATATCAAGATATGAATTCAGATATCCCACCATACTAACAAGCCACACGCGATCTGGGGCAGGCCTGTGGATCAATTTAGGGCAAGATTTGAAATCACCAGGGACATGTTGATAATGCCTCACTAGGTAACCATTATCATGGGCGACACCCGGAAGACGTACAACACTAAGTCTTCAATTACTGCAGTAGCTGGGGATGATCATCTTGATACATCAGTTAAAAGTCGGTGTCAAAACCGACAGCCAAACATCAATAACAGGCCAACCCCAATGGGAGACTCGATTAAAGAGTCAATGCAGGGAAATAGCTCTTGTTACAGTGAGCCTTGATCAGAGGAACTCCGATATAACCATCCATGCGATACAAGAAACTAGGCGCCGATCCACCTAGTATATGTAATAAGAAATATATCTCGCCGTTCGAAACCTCGCAAAGTTGTTGCTGCTATAGGTAGCTCATATATCGATACCGATGCTCCATTATATATAGAAAAATATCATCAGAAGGAAGTCGGGTACTACATAGGAAGCCGCAGATAGATCATCCGATGGGTGGTAGCGCTTGGAATGGCAATCCCGACCCGGCAAATAAAAGAGTGACTCAAGCTAGTTTGGTTCAAGCTTAAGTACTATGTTGGGGGCATGGCCTGCTTGCCGCAAGAAATAGGCGAATGGACATTCTGGGGCATGAGAGTTCCTGCGCATCCAGAGAGTCCGTACATGATGGCAACACATCCAACTCCCTCGGGGTTGAGCAGGTTGGCAATTACTACATCCGCGGCTAGGGTCCAGTGGTCCAGTCCCCATGAGTAGAAAGAAACGCGAGTTAGTTAATCGGTCAGATTTGAGAAATGATTATACCGGTAAAAAACACTATTCCGGACAGGCACCCCGTACACTCTACAGAGGCACCGTGAGCTCAAAAAGGGGAAAGAGCAGGGGAAATGATTCCTCACAATTGACACATGGGCACAAGCCACAGTGGTTACCCTACGCGTTCGTTAACTGAAGGCGGAGTCTACTGGGAGTATTCCGCGGAAAGTTTTTCTGTGATCTTTTATCCCCGGAAATCCCGTTAAAGCAAACCCGGGTCCCAGAAACAGGCAATGAGGAGTCCTATATAGATGAAACCACGAGAATAGAACTGGGTGGAGGGGATTTCGTTGCAGCCATCGCAAAAGGATATGAATAGGAACACTCACCAGCGCTCATTACCTTTCAGTCTAGGAGAATACATTCCACTACTTTCTTTCAATCAGGATCCCCTGCCGGATTTTGGAGTGATTGCTTTCGGGGATTCTGAAGATCTAGATTGGATGAAGGAGGATAAGGAATTAAAAGGTTCTCGACCTAAAGGATGTTTGCCGTTTGCAAGAACCAATGTGGGGAAACTCATTCCTTGGGGACTTACCTGTACGGAATATTCAGTGCTGTTGCCGCTTATCCCATTCGTCAATTCAGCTAGGTGGACAATTTAGAGATGGACAATAGAGGATCTGACAAGATAGGGATCGGCATTTCTGAGGATTACACTGGCAACCATTTCTATCGATATGCATAGCAAAATTGAAGAATCTTTTCGGCGACGGCGTGGGAAAGGCCAAACCTATTGGGCCATCTAAAGAATCCTCGGGATTGCGGCACATTATGCAAGAAATCATTAAATGGTGTCTGCCATCGCCTGACATATGAGGTATACTCGTTCACTGATATACCTACCTTATCGAAAGCCAGTAGTAACAACTACGCGTGACCCGAAGGTTCACAAACTTAAAGAAGCTAAATTCATTTCCCGGATCAGGAAATATCAGTCATCGATTTACTGTACCGCGGAAAAAGCACAATATCCCCTCCGCACGCACTAGATTTACTTTAATCCATTCTCGAGGATCGGCTATGCCAAGTGAGAGGACATGGGGAGGTGTTCCAAGCTCAGGTTCCAAGAATCGTATGCGAGGTATTTCAAAGAATTATTTCAGCCTGATGGAGGCAAGGTCGGACAATTGACACTACTCACGGTGACGGGAACTAGAGTGTGTCACATTTCGCCAAATGCATTTGGGTTGGCCATACAAGTGACATATACTGACTTCATGCATATGGTCTTTGGGCGTGTTTGCCGGTCTGGGACTCTAGTTCCATCCGGACAACCTCTGTCACACTATCGTGGGGTGTGTTCGGCTGGGGAACTGGAGGGTTTAGATATGAAGGAGTCTTGTCCTAGGTATCGAGGGGCAAACGCATCAATCAACAACCCAAATTCGCACTCCCAAACTAAGTTAGAAGCTTTTGGGGCATGTGAAACCACACATAAGGGCCTCAAAGCTACTGCAACTGATCGAGAAATTCTCCATAATGTTCAAAAAGCTAGTGCAAGTATTCACCCGGATTTGACATCAATCCGGTGCTTATGTACTGGGAAGGGAGGTATGAACGTGTTAAGGAAAATGTGAACCCAGGCTGGGAGGATCGATGGTCACAAGGATGCCTGTAAAGGATTTCGTCTTTTTATGTAAGCAAAATGACCAGTTAAAAAGTATAGAATTACTGTTGACATTCAGTTGGACATCACGTTGCAGGTATTCGACTGAGAGCCACCTCGGATTATAACGTTCGAGACAACCCATTGCGTGATCTGGACAAGGTAATCAAACCCCTTCAACGGATCTATATCAGAAGGAAATCGAATATATTACCGAGGAAATTATACAGACCCCTACACTCTGTATCGTCAGTGACATGCGCAGGGCGTAACTTCTTATACACCCATATAATCACCAACAACTATCGGAGTGACGGAATCAAAGACATACAGCACCCACAGAGGTTGATAGAAGATGGGAAGAAGCTAGCGAGCCTATTCAGAATACAAGGCAGACAAGCCAAAGTCGATTGTAGGTGGTACAGATTGTAGCCCTATCATAATAGTGTACGGCTGCACTTGAAAGTTACATGCCCTCCAAGATCTTTATAGGTAACAGAATATTCCGGGAAGAATATTAGGAGGCAGCCGAATGGTACTAGGTAGTGTAAATAGCGGTCTGTGGAGGCTCTACTGGAGCAGCGTGGTGGTGGTAACAGGCACTGGATGCGACAGTATAAGTGTGTGAAGGCTTGCTTAATTATTAGGAATATACAGAGCGCAGCGGGATGTTTACCGGCCAATAAGCAGCAAGAGAATTATAAATAAGCGGTAGCAACGGAAGCAGCGACAACAGAAGCAAGCAGCAACAACGGAAGTAAGTTGGGCTGACGTTGGGTAGGCTTATAGATTTTGTGAGAATAACATAAGAAAATACGCAGGTGGCGGAAATGCAGGAAATGTATGTGAATCAGGCTGACAGTGATACCTAGGGAAATATCTCCCGACTGATACGGGAACTCCGCAGCAGGAAACTTATATAAAAGATTCCACGGGCGTGTGCAGACGAGGGTGAGGGTCCTTCGGGTCCTACGAAGTTGCGGCAGCCCCCCCGGCGAAGCAGCCCTTCCCTCTCTCACATATTTACATTTCAGAGCATACGGCTCTCCGCCTGTCTGTCTGGCTCGGCCAAATCTGCCTTCCCTCCGTGTTCTTCGCTGGGGGGGGGAAGAAGTGAAGACTAAATTATGTCATTTTATTTCTCCCACAAAATTCGAGAAAATATTACCACACCCGATTTCTCAACCGGTGCCTGGAGATTGTGGCATTGATCAGTACCTCAATTTCTAGGAAGCCGGTCGATGCAACTGACCCCATAAATATTGAAGTACACTCTCCCAAAGCTCAGAACACTCTCTCCATGGTTACCATCACAGAGTGCAATATATACAATGTGGAGCAAAAAACCTTGTCAAGGAAATTAACCGTGGGCAAAAATTGTTTGCTGACGATTTCTACCTCTAAGTGTAATTGGCTTCTTGGGTTGGCTAGATCTGGACGGAAATCGGGGGCCCAGGAAAGGTACGGAGAGTATCTTTCGTGATGAATATGTGTTCTGCGTCGCTCGCAGGCAACTAATATAATTACTCAATTTAGTAAATGTCAACTGACTACAACGTTCTGATACACTCAAAATTCCCTATGAGATTGTTTTTGACCGGCTCCGCCAATATCACTTTTGGTCAGTCGGAGACAGCAGGCATTGGACAAGAAGAGAATTATGAACATGCCGGTGACATTGACAACTCACCATCTCCATCTCTGATCAGGAATGGAATAGGAGGAAAGTGCTAGGTCTATTGCTACCGTAGAACTCCATGTTTCAGGAGCGTTTCCTGCGCTATAGCGTTTGCAGATTAGTTTCTTCTCCAACGGAGGTTCCTGTTCCCGGGCTCTTATCCACGGGTTCTTATCCACGGGTTCTTATCCCTAGGGCCTGATTGCTTGGGCTATACATAACAAGGTCGGACCATCTTGTACTGGTCTTGGTGAGCTGTGTGGATCTTGAATTCAGTGAGCCTTGGAACGGTCACAACATGTTTTGTCTACATCTTGCAGCACAATTTTGTTTTACACTAGAATATCCCCCTTTTTTATACTGTAATCACAGGATCAAGGGGAGGCGCAAGATGGATTCTTAATCGAAGGTACTTATATGCAGACTTCAGCCGTACCCTCAATTCCTTGATTTTAAACGCAATTACAGCAGGCTCTAGGCTTATACAGCGGGTAGATATTGTCAACAGGTGGATTGGTGCAATACTACAACAGACGTCATATTTTTGCAGTAATCATATAGCCAAACCCGATAACAAATGACGGTACGCATATGCCATTGCAAATCACAGCTTGAACGCCATCCATTGTTAACCAAGTATGCGGTATTTGCTAACTTTTACCAAACTAAAAGCGTATAACCAGCTACCAACCTTTTGTGCCTGGAGAATAATACTCCAGATGTTCTGACTGCTTGGCAAGCTACTTTTGTAACCCATTCAGCAATGCGGCCCAGTGAGGAATGGGCCCAGCTCATTCACCAATCTGCATAATATTCTAGTATTATTACGTCATACGAAACTCTTTCTTCTATTTCGCATCCAGCTTCTCCCGGGGCCTCTGATTTAGATAGTACATTGTATTCTATAGTGTTGCGGAAAAGGACTTGATTTCTAGCATATTATTTGTTATATTTTATTTGTTATATTTTTCATACCTCTGGGCGGTTCTATTTCTCGTAATGTATTTATGTTATATTTTTTTATACCTGTGGGCGATTTAATTTCCAGTATTTTATTTATGTTATATTTTTCATGCCTCTACTTGTTTGGTGATGTCTGGCCTAATTATTCCATAGTTTCGTATACTAGAATATTATGCAGATTGATGAATGGGTCAGAACACTACCATGAGATTAGCAATGCTGCATTTGCAACTACGCAAATTTCCGGTTGAAAAAGTTCTGCCCTAATGGAAAGTATTAATAGAGTATGACAATGTTAACCTCTCAGCTCTTGCTGAACGAATACAAGTTGGACTGCCTGAGCGGGATCCGATCAACTTGTAAATAGATGAACCTATTGCTATCGCTGGAATAGGTAAACTGTGATAAATTTTTTTTTTGTTAGTAAATCAGTAGTCGTGAGCCTTGATTGATTCAAGTGCGCTATACGCCAAATCAAGGGATTATTTAAGTTTCCCGTGAGCTTATGGGGTTGGAGAATGACATTCCAGATACTCCGACTTACAATTACTGGCCTTAGCCAAGGAACCACAACTACTCGATGCTGTCACAATGATTAATTTATTGAATGCGAAAGTGTCAATGGACCATGTTGGTGGTAACCTCTTTCTTTTAGCTGAATGGACTGTTAGGGGAGAAATTGACTTGGGAATATATCTATCTATTGCAGAAGTCCAGATATGTATACCCTTATTAATTCTTCATTATATACTGAAAATCAGTACTCGTAAAGTTTTATCAATGTAAATTGCCCGCGAGCAGCCCAGAACATATGTAGTCCGTGAGGCAGCCACTACAATGGTATGAGCATGTAATCTGGACGATTACGAGCGCTGGAAATTTACTCAGAACATACGATGCAATGCTTGATGTGGAGTAGAGGGTGCATTTAGGACTTTGCTAATAGTACCTGGTCAATTCCAACACGCCTCCGAGTATCACCTGTTGATTGTAGATGAATACAGGTTGCATTCATCGGATATTGGGTGCGGTACTAGTCTGGTACCGACATGGAATTAACAAGCACGTTTTCAACGAGCTCCATATAGTGAATGCCAAACGCATCCGCCGAGCCCCCGCCAGCCCGCAAATATTCCAAAGGAGTCACAGGGGCCGCGACACCGTCCGGGACTGAAGGGAACAAAGGCGGGAAAGGTACGAGGAGCACTGAAGCTTCAACCGGGAAATTTGCCACAGATGGAGGTGCCTCAGTCGCCGGACTTTCCACGGCAACACGTCCACAAACTGAACTATTAACAACACAAGGAGGACTAGTAGTCCTACGTGCGCCTCCAAAGAATTACAAGCCCTGTCAGACACGCCCCTCCATTGCGGAAGACAACACAGGTAGCGACAAAATCGAAGTTACTCAATGGTACAGGAAAGCAGAAGGGTCAGGAGCCTGGGGACACCATTCGTCATCTGCCTAATAGAATACATAGGTTATCAACCCCGTGGTTCAATAGGAAAGAATTACTTCTGCATCACTGGGTTCGATGCGTACTCCCGTTTTGACTTGGCTTTCCACCGCAGCTCATTTGTTTCTTACAATACAGCGTTGTTTCGTCTATCATTACCCAGTATAATAAAGTATTGTATGAGTCTACCGCAGCGTTCGCAGGGCGTTCTTTTTTTTCCACTGCTGCTCCAATGTATCATGAATGATGTTACTGTCCACGAGACTATAAAGCCCAGTTCTCTTGCTCTGACGGTCGTGGGATCAACTTGCATATACCCTGAGTCCAGTCTAGTTTCCGGCTCGCTTGTCATACTGTCACCTAGGGATACAGATACGAGTAATGAGGTTTTTAAAATAAAAAAAGGATTGAAGTTCGGGGTAACTCTGGTATAAGGTATTTCCAACAGTTTTGAATGAGAAGGCACGGGACTCTCTAGCATTTCTTTGCAGAAATGTCCCGCATGGCGGGCTTGGCACATCGAACAACCCTCAACCCTAAATCTCAAAATCAGGGATTATTTTCTAGAATTTTCGACTTACGTATGCTTGGAAAACCTATATAACACCCCAAATCCCTCCCCTCTTCGTATCTCTTCTAACCCATCGCAACAGGTTGTGTGCCTGTTCCGTATTTCTCTTCCAAACCAAACCGTATAATGAAACTTGGGTTAATATCCTTTAAATCGAAATTTAAACGCAATTCAAACTTCGCTTTACACAGCTTTATGCATCGGTGCACGGTTTGTCTTCAATATTCAATGCTTAGTTCACAGCTAATCATACATTCACAGACAACCCCATGGATACCAACTCTTCACCCGAAATTGATATAAGCAAGACACAGTGACCCTCCACGTATGAAGAAACAGCTTGAGGGTGCCATAACATTGTACATGATTGGCAAGAGGGAGGGATGCTCGCACTTATTACAAATATTCATTCGTCTGGGAGGTACGACCCAATCTCAGTAAACATCGAGAGAGGACCTACAAATCAGGCATGCCAGAAGACGACCGACTGGGTCACCGTAAAGGGACACTGTGGGGTTTCCTTTCCAAGTAGATGGCAGCCTGGTCAACTTGAAGGTCTTTCCTGTGGGGACATCAGAATATCTCAAGGCAGGTCATCCTTGTAGTTGACAGTTACCCATTGCTTTAAGACACTATATATATTGACTACGTTGTTTGCTCAAAGGATCCGGATCTGCGGTACCCATAGTTCATTGGGTGGTATTCAACTACAATTATACCTACACAAACGAGTGTATTATTGTAAGATCTATTTCAGCTGCAAACCATATGGCCAATGAATATCTAAACGACAACTCTGGCTAGAGTAACGTCTTCAGTGCAGCGCAAGTATCCCAAGAGCTTACCGAGACTCTGGAACTAAACGAAAACACGACAATTACAATCTCGAAAACGCACAGAAGTTTGGAAAGGACATTCACAACGGACCTAGCCCCGGGTACTACAGGATGGTGCGGGGGCATGCACTTGCTCATCATAGAGGGAGTCGATAAATCTGAGAATACGCGGCGTTGTACTCAGATTGTTTCAGGTGCATAACGGACTGAAAAACAACACCCGTCAAAATGCGAAGGAGACAGCCAGTGAAGATGACTAGGGGAGCAATTGGGAAGATGAACTTAAAGTTCTGGACTGGAGGATGTACTACAGGCCCTAGATGAGATAGACGAGTGGATGGACGAAGACGGTCAGGAAGCGATGGGGAAGATGAACTTAATGTTCTTGGCGGGAGGATGAACTTAAAGTTCTGGATTGGAGGATGTACTACTGGCCCTAGATCAGATAGACGAGAGGATGGGCGGACACAGGCAGGCAGCGATGGGGAAGATGAACTTAATGTTCTTGGCGGGAGGATGAACTTAAAGTTCTGGACTGGAGGATGTACTACTGGCCCTAGATCAGATAGACGAGAGGATGGACGACGACGGTCAGGAAGCGATGGGGAAGATGAACTTAAGGTTCTAGACTGGAGGATGTACTACAGGCCCTAGATGGGAAAGATGAGAAGGACGGATGAAGATGGGCAGGCAGTGATTGGGAAGAGAACTTAATGTTCTTGGTGGCAGGATGGACTTAAAGTTCTAGACGGGAGGATGCACTACAGGCCCTAGATGAGATAGACGAGAGGACGGATGAAGACAGGCAGGCAGCAATTGGGAGGATGAACTTAATGTTCTTGGCGGGAGGGTGTACTACAGGCCCTAGATGGGAAAGATGAGAGGACGGATGAAGACAGGCAGGCAGCAATTGGGAGGATGAACTTAAGGTTCTAGACTGGAGGATGCACTACAGGCCCTAGATGAGAAAGATGAGAGAACGAATTCCGGGTCAGGGCACAGGCGGGTGGATTACATGGGAGGACCAAGTACAGTGCCGGGGGAAGAAGGATTGGGGATGAGTCCCAAATTTAATATCTAAGCTGTTACAATGTATTTAACAGAGGATCTCTTGATTATCTTGTCCCCTTGAAAGCAGACATGCCACCTCACTGGGCCCGCGTGCACGTACCATATATTGAAAGCTGTTACATACATTCCATTCACAAGCTAATCTGGTTGGCACTCCACAGGCGGTTTTAATACGTCACCTCTCAGTGTAATCTTCTGTGGATTTGAATTAACGCCCACGCAGTCCGTCCCCAAGCTGCCCCTGCGCCGCGCCCCGCATAGGCACCGTAATAATGTTTTAGGTAGGGAAAATACCACTCTCAGGGCCAATTATCCGGCGATGAAAAGCATCGCAGGTGTCCATTCTAGCATACTGCATGACTGTTGTCGCCTGTTTCTTTTATATTTATTTTTTACATACTCAGTACTCATATGCGGCCCTCGAAGTAGGGCGAGGATGAGCCCCTCGGAAGCCCGAGGGTATTCAAGGAAAGGGCAGGCTTGTCTCTCGTTTCACTGGCGTCCACAGGATGATTGACCGACTACCTGGTTGCTAGTCGTCTTGGTGAGGGGAATGTGTGCCTCTTATTGGGTTATCGGAACCATGTCGTTCACCTCCTACCCTGTTGGTCGTGCAGATGATATTGTCCGTGCCTTAACTTTAGTCACCGTTCCAGGGGGGTTCTCTTGTTTCATTCCTGAGGACTTGGAAGTTTCCATCCAGACACTGCAGGGCTGAGGCAGCATAATATCAGTGTAATGGTGTATGGTCGAAAATTACAAGTTAAGGTATCCCTCCTGGGCTCGCACATGAAAAATGGGTACCCAAGAAGTACAATGCAACCTTAATATAATGTATTTACTTACTATGCTTGTTACTATTACTACTACTCTCACATTACTCCATACCCACCTAATTTCAATCCCCTTGGACTCGATCCGTTTCACAAACATTTTTCAGTCTGGGGGGGCATTTATGCGTGCGCAAAGCCGAGCCGTAAAAGCGCCTCAGCTAGGCAGAGCCCCATGTGTTACTTGCTGAAGAAGGAAAGAAAATTCCCCAAGTAGAACTACCAGTCTCGGTAGCTACAAAGCGGCATCCACTATACCGCCCCCGTTGAGCTGAATACCTCGCTAACTAGCCAAATAAAAGCAAAGGACATTATTCAATTTGGGGTACCCAACCTCAACAAAATTCAAACCCGAGCGTATTCTACTCTCTTCTATGTGGTAGAGTTTGACAAGTATACATAATACTACCTCTTGAACTCATTTACTAGCACAGCGCTCTCAAGAGCACTGAGTATGGTGGGAATCGCTAATAGTAGCATGCGACCGGATTACGCTAATGCACCCGACACCCTCCCAAGGGCCCAGTAGGAGAGCAACTGCTATCTCAGAAATGTTTGCCCCGATAATGCGGGAACAGCTAATGCCTGTCGTCAGAAACGCTCCTCGAACATTTTGGCCCCCTCCACGCGATTTTCTCTCTTTAGAGGCAATGGCTTTCTCCCTTAAACCAAGGTTCTTTCCTCTTACAAGGAATACCCTGATGTTCCGGACTCACGAGGCTGCGGGAACCGAAGGATGGGCAATCGGGATATGCGAGAAGAGACCGGGGACACAATACTGCAGCCGACAGTGATGCGGCTCAAGATAGGGAAGCGGATCATGTTTCATATTTGCTTTTTTTCAGCGTCCCGCAGCCAATCTCAAGGCCGGGGAATCGCAGCGCTACTGTTGTAGTGATCCAATATTAACGACAATACACCATGGGACGGGGTAAGGCACGTCAGGCAAAGGGCGAGGCGAAGTAGGCTTCAATTGCTAAGGCTATTCAGGGATATAAGGTAGGAACTTACACAAGCATCTGCGGTACTGCAGACAGCTAGAGATTGGCCTATGCAACACTGTATGGGCACTTGAAGGTGCGCCAGTCTAGGAGAAAGGCGCATGAATTGGCACAGACCTTGGGGGATGTGGAGGAAAGGAACGTGGTTAATTAAATCGCGGATACGGATTGGGGCGGATTTCCTATGCGTCTTAATATGGTCCGGCAGTTAGCTACTAAGATTCTGTACAACCGAGAGCATGATACAGCAAGCCCGCCTACCTTGGGTAAAAAATGGGTCCCATGGTTTTTAGACCGGCATCCACAGCTGGCAACCAAATTCAGTACACAGGTCCATGAACAGCGTATTGTGGCTTCGGACCCGAAAATATTGAAGCATACATTTGAGGTCTTGGGACCTATAATACAGAAGTTTGAGATTGTTCCACGCAACATCTATAATATGGATAAGAAGGGTTTACAAATGGGAAAGCTTCCACGGGTTAAGGTGCTACAAGTGGGTACAATATCTCAATAAAATTTAGTACTAATATGGGTTTAGGTGATCTGTGTACGTGGAAGACGTTGTCCTCCATTAATGAAGGATAGGAATCGAGAATTAATTACAGCTATTGCAACTGTTGCAGCAGATGGAACAGTACTACCCCCAATGATAATATATAAGGGAAAAGCCCAACTTATGGGGTGGCATATATATCTTTCAGAGGGAGATAAAGAAACTATATACTCGTTCTCTCCAAAAGGATGGACAGATCAGGTTCTAGGTGCAGAATATTTGAAGTTACTATTTGATATACAAACTAAGCGGTAAGTATTAACCAAAGTATATCTATAATATTACTAACATATAGTTACGTTACAAAATTCTGAAGAATGGCGGCTATTGATTGTAGATAGCCATAATTCACATTTTGGCGAAGAGTTTCTTAGCTACTGTGATGATCATCGCATTCAGCTATTTTGCCTTCCCCCACATTCGACATATATTCTCCAACCTTAACATGTTGGATTGTTGAGTCCCTCACAGAACTATTATAGTCAAAGGGTGGAAGATCTTCTGTGAATTACTGGGGAACCTATTAGCAAGCGCAATTTCCATCCATAAGTATTATATTCTCATCCAGAAGAAATATAGACAGGGAAAGTAATTTAATAAATTATATTAGGTATATCCGAGAGGCACGCAAAAGTGCCTACACAGTAAAGAATATCAAGTCTGCAACTGGTATTGTACCACTAAACCCTCGTTGTGTTTTGAGAAGATATATTGGAACTGCAGCACCAGCCCAAGGTCAAATCATCCCACCAGTGCCTGTTATGAACCTTGCTGCTACTCCAAGCAATTCCCGAGGAGTGCGCCATATGTATCAAGTAGCAATGCACCTTGTTAAACATCCCAAAGCGCATCTTATAATTGATACCCTAGCAAATGCTACAATAGGACGACTTACTGCAGAATTCCTTGGCCAAGATCGTGAACTACAGGTAGAAGCTGCTCTGGCTGAACTTGTAGAAGAAGCAAAGACTAAGCGAAGCCAGATAAACTCACGACTAACCGACCTATTACTGGTGAAGAACTATAGAGACTTCGGTTGGAAAAATAGTCACTTAAAGAGATACCACATACACCTCGGAAGCCCCCAGGAAAAGGTGACCTTCAGCCACAGGTGCCGCCAACGACGCAGCCACAACCGTTCCCCCTCACCAACTCCCACACCCTCACACTCACAAAGCTCATCTGAGTCATACTTAACCCTAAACGACTTCTCTGCTCCAGATAAGCTTCGATTCCGTCGCAGACAATTCTTCAGTTGCAAGAACATTGTTTGTGGACACCCCTGCCAGAATTGGACCCCCACTACCCTCCACCAGTCCACCAAGTCCCACCCGCCCTACCAGACCAGCTACCCGAACACCTGGGAATGGGGAGAGTAGCAGGCGAACCCTCCGCTCTCACCGGGCATGAGTATGCCCCTGATTTTATCTCCTTCATGTATTTGAATATATTGATCTGCTTCACCATCTTGAGTCGCTACACAGGCAAATACAGTATAGCTAACTAGAGATATTTGCGAAGGGTAAAAGAGCTGGAGAACTCGCTGGAGGAAGCGGAAGACATAGCACTAGGACCATAGCATTTAAAACTACAGCGATGTCTAGCTCTGATGCTGGATACATATATCTCTCTCTCAATTAACCTCGCAATCTTACCCCTCTATGGGGGCTAATTCTTTGGGTAAATACGTACTAATTCCCACATGATGGGGGGACGCATTCTTGCCCTTCACAACTGCGGATTATGCAATCCCAGGACTGGTGCCTATCCTTTTTCCCTGTTTAATGCATACACACCTGCAGCTGTTCACTACTGCCCGCTGATGTCTTTGCCCCTATAGTTCACTCCTACAACGGCGCCGTTACCCTGATATTTCACAATTTGTCCAAGATATAACAACCTTGACGATCTTGCGTATTCAAGATGGTTTCAACGGTGGGAGTTAGTTATATTTCGCATACAAAGAGGGGGGAGGACAGCAGGCGGCCCGGACGAGTTTCCCGATGAGGACTGACAAACCCATTTGGTGTCTCGTCATGACATAGAAAAATCTAAATATGATAGCTAATTGGATAGAAAAGAAATCACAATCACCAGTGGTGAACCAGGCTTTAGAATGATTCCAGTCATCATAACCAAGCGCACTCACTATCCTGAACTTTAGTTTCACCAATCCCTGATCTATCCCCCACCAAGGCACTCTATTTGAGCCAGTACCAAAATACTTAGGCCTGGATTTCCACATCCCCCCCACGCATCTACATACATCTACTCTCTCAATTCTTGCCTAACTGAGCGGCAAATCGGCTAAAAAGATTCCCTTTCTCACCCAAATTCACCTAAGTTATTGAGTTCTTAAGGTTTCCTTAGGAATATGAAGTTGGACCAATATTTACCCGGTTTAGGGGGGGGGGGGTCACTGG
>Ga0307511_10002338_pt1 | contig 19808 bp, 10 predicted proteins | sample 13_EM_MG_FD_200266 | JGI IMG/M metagenome (GOLD analysis project Ga0307511, IMG submission 200266) | Populus trichocarpa ectomycorrhiza microbial communities from riparian zone in the Pacific Northwest, United States - 13_EM | ecosystem: Host-associated > Plants > Roots > Unclassified | place...
TGGTTTCAGGATCCATACCGGACTGCTTGTGGTAAGGCGAGAAGAATACGAAGGGGTTCTGCGCTGTTGCATATACCCGCAGCTTTTCAAAGCCGGCACGTTTCATCCAGGATTGTTTGAAGTTGTAGCCCAGTGTCATGGTACGTATTTTCAAATACGATGCATCGAAATAACCCAGCGTGGTGCCATACTTTGGATTGTTGCTATTTACAGGACCGGCGGGGTTGGGATATTTGGCGTTGGTATGGGTGGGGGTCCAGTAGTCTATTTTTATGTTTTCCCTGCGACCGCTCTCCATATTATAGTATCCATTGGAGCCATATAAGGTACTGATCAGCGTACCGCCGTCCTTGAATGCACCCACGATAGTCAGATCAAGTCCTTTATAACCTACGCGGGTGTTAAAACCTCCTTCGAAATTGGGTTGCATATTTATTGGCTGTCTGTCAGCAGAACCAATGGCTCTTGTAGGGGAACCATCTGCATTGTAAGTTCCGGTATACTGCACCTTGATCATTCCTGCGGTCCCTCCGGGTTCATATTTTTGCAAATTTGAATAATCCTTATCGTTCGTCTGCCAAAGGCCTACCTTCTTATAGTCGTAGACCACATCGATAGGATGGCCTACAAACCACCAGTTGGTCAGGTCTTGTGTCGAGCCTGAAGCAAGCGAAACGAGCTTATTGCGGTTGGCATAAATATTAATACCTGCATCCCATGTAAAGCCATCATGATCTTCTATGATCACCCCATTCAGCGAAAGCTCGATGCCCTTGTTCCGGGTATTGCCTACATTTTGCAAAACAGAACCTACTCCTGCTGTTGGAGGAAGACTGACATTCAGCAGCACATCGTTGGTTTTCTGCATGTAATACTCAATGGTACCGGACAACCGGTTTTTGAGAAGAGAAAAATCGGCGCCGAAGTTCCATGTTTTAGAGTATTCCCAGCCTAAACTAGGGTTAGGAAGCAGGGACACATAATAGCCGGTGGCATAAGTGGTACCGAAGTTATAGGGAGAAGTGGATAATTGTCCCAGGGTCTGATAGGGGTTGATGGATTGGTTGGAAGTTTGTCCGTAACCCACCCGCAATTTCAGATTGTCTACCACTGTAACATGCTGCATGAACGATTCTTTACTGATATTCCATCCGCCGGAAACAGCCGTATAGGTATGCCATTTATGCCCGGGCGCCAGTACGGAAGAGGCGTCCGAACGAAGCGTGCCACTGAGCATATAGCGGTCGTCATAAGAATACATTACACGCCCCATATAGGACTTCAAACCTCTCTGCCAATAACTTTGAGCAGTAGGATCGACAGTGACCTGCCCGTTCGGATCGGTTACTGCACCCATATTATAGAACTGGAAAGCATTGTTCTGGATCCCCGATGCACTAACCGTTGAATGCGAGAAGGTGGTCTGTTCAGTTGAATAGAGTGCCGTTGCATTTACTTTGTGCTTTTGGAAAAATGTACGGTCGTAGATCAGCAGGTTCTCAATGGCCCAGTTGGTAGTACGGGTGTTGCTGATTTTGGCGCTTGAAATAGTGGTAGGTGAGTAACTGAAGACCCCATATCCCTGATAGTAGCCAGTGTCGACCTGGACGTAGTTCAGGCCAACGTTGGCCCGGTATTTCAGCCCCTCTACGCCCGGGATCTTCAATTCGCCATATACGGAGTTATAAGAACTGGTAGCTTTGGCCTTGTCGGCAAACTGGTCGCCCAGACCTTTCAAAGATTGTTTGGTATAAACCCAGTTTTGGTCCAATGCCATATTTACTATCCGTTTCAAGGTGCCATCCGAATTATAGGGGTTGGCAATCGGTGTGGTGCTCAAGGCAGTACCCGCATTTAAAGAGGCGCCGTTCGTAACAGCATAATTACTGTTGGTAGTGAACCCGACCCGGACATAACTTCCTATTCCCTGGTCAACGGAACCATGGAAAGAATAACGGGAATAATTCTGCATGGGTATTACGGCCTCATCCCGGTAATAGCTGCCACCGAAGTTGTAGCTACCTTTTTCGGTGCCGGCTGAAACAGATAGATCCTGGCTGGTTACCTTGCCGGTGACATATAGCAGGTCCTGCCAATCGGTATTTACTTTTCCGGAAGTGTCTTCATCCGAGCCCAGATTCGTAAACTGATTGGCTGCTTCTTTGAGGGAAGTGAATTCACGCCAGTTCATCATGGGATATTTAATGGCTTTTTTTATCCCATAATAACTATTGAAGCTGATGCGTGGTTTCCCTCCCTGCTGTCCCTTATTGGTGGTGATCAGGATGACGCCATTGGCGCCCCGTGAACCATAAATGGCGGTTGCCGAAGCGTCTTTAAGGATATCAAGACTCTTAACCTGGCTGGGATCGATATCAGCGATATTGCCGGGGAAGGGAATACCGTCCAATACGATCAGCGGGTCGTTGGTAGCAGTGAGCGAACGCGTACCGCGAATACGAATTTGCGTGGTGGCGCCCGGTTTGCTATCGGTTTGTGCTATGTCCACCCCTGCCACACGTCCTTGCAGGGCTTGTGAGATATTGGCAGCCGGCACTTCCCGCACCACATCTCCTTTTATGGAAGCAACCGAACCGGTTACGGCCTCTTTTCGCTGCGTACCATAACCAATGACGATGACCTCGTTCCCTGTACTGGCCAGAGAAGTTAAGGCTATTGAAATGTCCGTTCGGTTATTTACAGGCACTTCCAGCCGGCCGTACCCTACAGAGGAAACTATAAGGATCCCTTTGGCAGGCGCACTGATCTCAAAATGGCCGGCCCCATCACAGGCGATCCCTTTTGCCTGCCCCTTAACAACGACAGAGGCCCCCGGGACAGGCTGCCCATATTCATTTTTTATCTGGCCCGTGACCCGGAGGGTATTTTGGGCATAGAGAGGAGAGGTGAAAAAAGATAGTAAGGCAAATAATGCAGTTGTTAAAAAATGGCCCAACAGCTTAGTGCCCCGATATCCTACTTTTTTCAGACGGGAAACTGTTTTTTGCATAAACGTTAGTTTTAGAATTTAATTAGTAAACCAAATACATTCATTATCAGCCCCTTGACCTGGTCCTATCCAAGCCCGAAACATCCTGGGGCAGCCTTAAACATTTCAAACGATTTCATAAAAACCGTCCCAAAGGGCCTGTTTCTACCTTGAAATCAGCATCGCCAAAAATTCAGATAAATCGGATTTCTGCCTGGTTATTGTGTGAGTTTATGAAAAAAGGAATATAGACCACCAGTCAAACATGAGGAATAAAATCGAGTATAACTCATTATCTGACAAGCATTTCGTTAATTTTTAAGGGATCATTTTTTCATAAAAGCAAACGACAACCATCCCGGATTGACCATCTATATTTAAGATAAACGTCAAACCAACATTTCAAATGTAAGAAGTTTTTTGAAAATTTCAACCGATTGAAATTTATTTTTTTTAGCTTTGTTTCAAGCACATTATACCGGTATGATAAAAGGCAAGGAAATAACAATCTATGACATTGCTGGTCAGTTGAATATATCAACTGCAACCGTCAGCAGGGCGCTGAAGGGCGATCCAGCCGTCAGTAAGAAAACCAGGCAAAAGATCTTCGATCTGGCTGAAAAAGTAGGCTACAGGTCCAACCTTTTCGCCCGAAACCTCCGGAAACAGGAAACAAATACAATCGGTTTCATGGTTCATGAGCTTCGAAGCAATTTTATCAATTCCGTCCTGGCAGGGGTGGAAAAAGTAACCACGGAGGCCGGCTACGACCTTATTATCGCCCACTCCCTGGAAAGCTATGCCAGGGAAGCCGCCAACGCCAAAAACCTCTTCCATAAAAGAGTGGACGGCCTGATCACCTCCCTGGCTTTCGACACCAAGGACCTCGACCATTTCCGCCCCTTCACCGAAAAAGGCGTGCCCGTCATCTTTTTCGATCGCGTAGAAAAGAACAACGATTACACCGTCGTAGTCATCGACAATCATAAATGCGGCTACCAGGCAACCCAGCACCTGATCAGACAGGGTTGCAGCAGGATCGTGCATGTCACCTCCAGCCTCGCCCGCAATGTGTATGCGGAAAGATACCAGGGCTATCGCGACGCCCTGGCGGATAATGGAATCCCCTTCGAGGAGGAACTCCTTATGATCAACGACCTGAGCGAACAGGCCGGCATCGAATCCGCCCACAGGATCCTCGGCATCCACCCGAGACCGGATGGAGCCTTTATCACCAATGATTTCGTAGCCGCCGTATGCATGCGCACCCTAAAGGAAAATAATGTCTCCATACCGGATGATATCGCCATCGTAGGATTTAATGACGACGCCATCGGCCAGCTCATAGAACCGGCGCTCACCACCATCCGCTACCCCGGAAGGGAAATGGGCGAAATTGCCGCCACCAGCCTGGTCAACCATATAAAAGGCGTAAACAACATCCAACAGATAACGACCATCATTCTCAACTCCGAGCTGATCATCCGCAGATCGTCGCTGAAAGATCCTGCACACATAAAAAAATAGTCCCTAAAAATAGCAGTACCCGCTGCTTGCCATCAAAATATGAAAAAGATACTTTTTATAGCTTGCGCAGTCGCCTGCCTATTAACAGCCTTAACAACCTTCCCGGTCCATGCACAGATAAAACTGCCACGCCTGATCCGGGACAGCATGGTGCTGCAGCGGGATACCCGGATAAATATATGGGGATGGGCATCCAATGGAGAAAAGATTACTGTGCAATTCAACGGCAGGACCTACCGGACAAGAACAGCCGGCAATGGCGAATGGAGGATCCAGTTGTCCCCTACCCCCGCAGGAGGCCCCTATACCATGGAGATCAATGGAAAGAACAGGATCGTATTGCAGAATATCCTCATCGGCGATGTATGGATCTGCTCGGGCCAGTCCAATATGGTGCATCAACTACAGTTGCACAGCGTTCGCTACCAGGATGAAATAGACCACGCCAACTACCCGGAAATAAGGCATTTCTGGATTCCCACCATGACCGATCTGCAAGCCCCCCACCCCGACCTCCCGGCCGGATCCTGGAAATCCGCCAATCCCCGGGATGTCCTGGACTTTTCGGCCGTAGCTTATTTTTTTGCCAAAGATCTCTATGAAAAATACCATATCCCCATCGGCCTGATCAATGCCAGCGTCGGCGGCTCTCCCATTGAAGCATGGATCAGCAGAAATGGTTGCAAACCCTTCCCCGACCTGCTAAGGACCATCGACAAGAATAAGGACACGGCCTATGTCAACGGTCTTAGCCGAAGAGGTCCGGGCGCCGGTATCGGTGCAGGCATGACAATGCCCATGGATAAAGGACTGGCAGGCCCGATCCTCTGGTATGACCCGGCTTATATTCCGAAAGGATGGAGGCCCATCGGCGTGCCGGGATACTGGGAAGATCAGGGTATAAGTGACCTGGACGGTGCGGTCTGGTATCGCAAAGAGATCGATGTGCCTGCATCTATGACAAGCCGGCCCGCCAAAGTTTTCCTGGGAAGGATCGTCGATGAAGACTTCTTCTATCTCAATGGCCAGTTGGTTGGCAATACCACCTACCTATATCCCCAGAGAAGATATGTCCTTCCTGCCGGTCTGCTCAGACCCGGAAAAAATGTACTGGTGATACGGGTGATCAATCATTCCGGAAAAGGGGGATTTGTCCCTGATAAACCTTATTCACTCATCGCCGGGCAGGATACCATTGATCTGAAAGGGTACTGGCAATATAAAGTAGGTGAAGTATACGCACAGCGAAGCGATTTCAACGGCGTCTCCGGCTCCGGCTTTTCCGCACAAAATCAGCGCTTCTCCGAACAAAATCAGCCTGCGGCATTATACAATGCCATGCTGGCCCCGGCAACCCATTATACCATCAAAGGGTTCCTCTGGTACCAGGGGGAAAGCAATACCGGCCGCGCCGCCGGCTATGCCAAGCTTCAGCCTGCCCTGATCGCCGACTGGCGCGATCAATGGCAACAAGGAGATCTCCCCTTCCTATATGTGCAACTCCCCGGCTTCGGAGACTATCATTACCTACCCGTGGAAAGCCACTGGGCGGAGCTGAGGGAAGCCCAATTACACTCCCTGTCCGTTCCCCATACCGCCATGGCCGTTGCCATCGATCTGGGCGAATGGAATGATATCCACCCTGACCGGAAAAAGGAAGTGGGCCATCGCCTGGCGCTGACGGCAGCGCAGTTGGCCTATGGAGACGATCTCGTTTCCTCGGGTCCCCTCTATCGCTCGGCAACAGTGAAAGACGGAAAAATGATCCTTTCATTCGACGATACCGGCGGCGGGCTGATCACCCAAGACGGGGAAGATCCCCAGGAATTTGCTATCGCCGGGGCCGATAAAAAATTTGTCTGGGCCAACGTCCGGATAGAAGGAGATCAAGTGGTGGTATGGAGTGATGCAGTGAAAGATCCGAAGTATATACGATATGCCTGGGCGGATGATCCCGTCAATCCCAACCTGTATAATAAGGAAGGCTTGCCGGCTTCGCCTTTCCGAACAGGTGAATAACGCATCGATCCGGGAAGCTCATCCGGAACCCGGCACGCCCGAGTCTCCCATAAGTCTCACGTCCCTCAGGCAAGGACATGCGCTGTTTTCATCGAGGAGTTCCGGACAATTAGCCCCGATGGGATAATGGCGGTTTTGCTCTGTACCACTGCCTTTCTGTCCGCCAAATGATCGAGCAGGCTCACTGCTGCCGATCTGCCCATCTCATAGCCAGGATAATCGATGGTCGTCAGGGTCGGCGTGATCAGCCTGCCGACCGGATCATTGTTGAAACCTACAATGGCAATATCTTCCGGCACGCGGATGCCCGCCTCTTTCAAAGCGTGCATGCACATAGCCGCTGCCCGGTCGTTGGTGATGAACAGCCCGTCGGGCATGGGTCTCATCTGCCTGATCTGTGTAGCTGCATCGAAACCGGCTTCTTTTTCATGCTCCTCCAGGATCAGCAATTCCCGGGTGAAGGGCATTTCATATTTTTCCAAAGCCGCGCGATACCCCTCGTATCGCTGTGCATATACATTCCTTTCCAGGCTGGAAGTTATGATGGCAATACGCTTACAGCCCTGCCTGATCAAATGCTCTGTCGCCAGATAGCCGCAACCGGTATTGTCGATCACTACCCGATCGCTACCTTCCGTCTCCGCGACCCGGTCGAAAAATACAATGGGAACACCCTCGTTGGTAAATGCCTTGAAATGACCGAGGCTCCTGGTCCCTAAGGACAGCGAAGCGATCACCCCATCGACCTGGTTGTCAAAAAGCAATCGTGCATTCGCTACCTCCTTTTCCCTACTTTCCTGGGAATGTGTCACGATGAGTTCATAGCCCGATCCGGCGACGGCTTCTTCGATCCCCTTCAACGCGGAAGTAATGAAATAGCTGTCCAATCTATGCACAATGACCCCAATGGTATGGGTCTTTTGGCTGCGTCTCATTTTATTATCCGGCATACAATCGTTTTTTCTGACTTACTAATTTACTGTTTCAGCGAGAAAAAAATTTCTGCTATGCCTTGTTTGGCTAAAGAATGAGACGCCAGGATCAGTTTTGAGAAAAAAGTGACATTTGGGCAAAAAATGGTGGGAAAATATTTTTTTGCAGGTGCTAAATCTTTTTGCGGGAAGATTGCCGGACGATCAGTTCAGCCCTTATTGTCACCGTACTGATCGTATCGATGTTGCCGGCGCCTTTTAAATGATTGACAAGGATCCGCGCGGCGGCCTCCCCCATTTCCCTGCCCGGGTAATTCACCGTAGTTAAGGCCGGTTTGATCAGCTTGCCTATTACGTCGTTATTAAAACCCACTACTGCTATATCCTGGGGAACACGAATACCCTGTTCTAAAAAAGTCCTTATGACGACGGCTGCCGCAAAATCGTCCGTGACGAATACCCCGTCGGGTAAGGATGGTAAACCGAGGATCCTCCTTGCGGCTGCCTCGCTTGCTTCCTCGGTCGGAGCAGCGATCATCAGCAGCTCTTCGGCAAAAGGCAATTTATTGTCAGCCAATGCATTCAGATAGCCCTGGTACCGCTGTGCATAAATGTTATGCTGCAATCCGGCCGTAACATGGACGATCCGGCTGCAGCCCTCATCGATCAGGTGCTTAGTGGCCATATAGCCCGCCCGGACATTATCGATGACCACCGATGTGCTTTCCGCCAGTTGACCGACCCTGTCCAGGAAAATAATAGGGATATGCTTTTCAATAAAAGGTCGGAAATGCTCAAAATCATTCGTGTCGGGCGCAAGAGAGGCGATCACCCCGTCTACACGCCGGTGGAAGAGATTGATGGCGTTGGCAGTCTCCTTCGCTGCGCTTTGCGAGGAGTCCGTTATGATGATGCCATACCCGGCCTCACCAGCCACCTTTTCGATGCCGGAAAGGACCGATGTCATAATGCTGCTGTTCAGCTCGAATGCAATGACGCCAATGGTTAAAGTGCTCTGCTGCCGGAGGTTCCTGGCGAAAAGATTGGAACGGTAACCCATTTGGGCGGCCGTCTCAAAGACCTTTTTCTTTGTTTTCTTATTGACAGTCGGATCGTCCTTCAAAGCCCGGCTGACCGTAGACGGGGATACATTTAGATTCTTCGCGATATCATAAATAGTGATTTCTTTCGAATTTTCCATACTACAGTATGTCATCAATTAAAGGCTAATATAAGAAAAATAAGCCCCACCGGCCTGAACCGTATAAGGCAACCTCACCCCTGCTGACCATCGCGCTGATCCGTCTCCCTTGTCCTGGCTACGTACTCGGACGGCAGCATGCTAAACCTGGTCTTAAATGCCCTGGCGAAATAGTTCGGCGTAGAGAATCCGGTCAGGTAAGCTACTTCGGCGATCGTCAGATCGCGTTTTTCCAATAAGATCGCCGCCTTCTCCAGCTTAAAGGAACGGATATACTCGACGGGTTTTTGACCGGTGATCTCCAGCAGCTTGCTGTACAGGGAGCTCCTGCTCATGCCCAGCGCCCTGCTCAACTGCTCCACGGAAAGCTGCGGATTGTTCAAATTTTCCTCCAGGTAACCCACCACCCTGCTCAAAAGCCGTTCGTCGTCCGATTCGATGGCTACTTCCGGCGGGAGAACCCTGATTTGCCGGGTATAGGCAGTTTTCAGCGTATTCCTTAATTCCAGCAGGTTCTTTATTTTGGCATTCAGCACTTCAAAGCTGAATGGCTTGGTGATATAGTCATTGGCGCCCGTTCCCAATCCTTCCAGCTGCTGTCCTTCCCCGGTCAGCGCCGTCAACAAAATGACGGGGATATGGCTCGTCCGCTTGTCAGCCTTCAGCTTGCGGGTAAGCGCGATCCCATCCATGGAAGGCATGCTGATGTCGCTTACGATCAGGTGTGGGTGACCAGCCAGGGCCTTCTGCCACCCTTCTTTACCATCCGCCGCTTCTATTACCTTATAATCGTTCCTGAGATTGTCTTTCAGATAGAACCTGAAATCTTCATTGTCCTCCACCAGGAGGATCACGGGCCGCTCCGGGACGTCTCCTGCCTTTTCCTTCGCGGTATGGTTCTCCGTCTCCTGCCTCATTCCGGTATTGGCGACAGCTGACCCACCCATCATCAGCGGAAGCCGCACCGTGAAAATGCTACCTTTACCGGGCTCGCTTTCCACCCCGATGGTCCCCCCATGCATTTTGACGAATTCTTTGGTGATCGACAGGCCAATGCCCGTTCCCTGGTTAAGCACAGCGTCGGCGGAGGGGTGCTGGAAAAACCGCTCGAAGATCCTTTCCCGCTTATCGCGGGGCATGCCGATGCCTGTATCCATCACTTTTATAGATACCCACTTTCGGCCGGAGCCGGCATCTTCTTCCTGCTCCTGCAGCACCACCGTGATCTCACCTCCTTCCAGCGTGAACTTGAATGCATTGGATAGCAGGTTGAACAGGATCCGCTCTATTTTATCCCCGTCAAAATAAACATAGAGGCTTTCTACATCGCTGGTAAAGCGGAAGGATATATTCTTCCTTTCGGAAAGGTCTGTAAAAGAATGGGAGACGTCCTTTATAAAAGCGACCAGCTCTCCTTCTGATAACTGAAGTCTAAGCTCCTGTTCTTCCATCTTCCGGAAATCCAGCAGTTGGTTGACCAGGTTCAGTAATCTTCTCGCATTCCGTTTGACCATGTGCAGCTTATCGGGCGATTTTTCCGATCCGGGTTCGGACAGCAATTGATCCACCGGTCCCATGATCAGGGAGATGGGCGTCCGGAATTCGTGGCTCAGGTTCGTCAGGAATCTTAATTTCAGCCGGTCCAGTTCCCGGATACGCCCGGACTCCTGCCTTTCCTGTTCCAGCTCGAACTTCTTCCTCAACTTCTTTATTCCCCGCTGTCTGCTGTATAACAGCACCCCTCCGGCAGCCAACAGGTAAATGATGTACGCATAGATCGTCCGCCAGAACGGGGGCTGCACATAGATTCGGATAGCCGTGTCCGTTGAGCTCCATACCCCGTCGTTATTGCTGGCCTTCACGTGAAAGATATACGTTCCCGGATCCAGGTTCGTATAATAGGCGGTATTCATGGAACCCGTATAATTCCAGTCCTTATCGAACCCCTCCAGCCGGTAGGCATAATGGTTCTGCCTGGGTATGGTATAGTTCAGGGCAACGAAGCTCAGAGCAAAGTTCTGTTTATAGGCCAGCCGGATCTCCCCGGCTATGGAGATCTGTTCCTTAATGGGCGATCCATCACCGGGAACAACGGACTTGTTCGAAACCTTCAGATCCGTCAGGATAACCGCCGGTACATTCCGGTTGGTCGTAAGGTCCGCGGGGTTGAAGTAGTTGAATCCCAGCAGGCCGCCGAAGAACAGTTCCCCATCGGACAGACGTATGCCGGCTCCATGAACGAAATTGTTATTTTGTAAGCCGTTATTATGGTTATAATTCCGGAAAGCCCTGGTACGAACATCCAGGCTGCTGATGCCCGTATTGGTGCTTACCCATATACGCCCCTGCGCATCTTCCACCACCTGGTAGATCGTCGTGTTCTGCAGCCCGTCCTTTTCCGAGAAATTGATAAACCCGTTGGTCTTGCTGTCAAACATACTTAGTCCTCCGCCATAAGTTCCTATCCACATCTGTCCCCTGCTGTCCAGCATCAAAGCCGTGACCTTATCATTGGGCAGGTTGCTGTTATCCTGCTTATACACCCGGAATTGCCCCGTACGGGGATCGTATACCGCTATACCGTCGCCATGCGAACCTATCCAGATCTTACCTTCTTTATCCTCTTCGATGGCCCGGATAAAGCCGTTCGCCGGCAGCTTAACCTCGTTAGCGGCCCTTGGCTCCGGAGTATACTTCGCAATGACCTTGTCATCCTTAATAACATCGACGCCCGCCCCGTTCGTCCCTACCAGGATCTGCCCTTTGCTATCTTCGTTGATACAATAGATATCATTCCCATTCAGGTCGTTCAAACCTGGTCCCATGGAGAGATGCCTCGTCTTCCCCGTCAACGGGTCCGCTATGAACAACCCCTTTGCAAAAGTTCCTATATATAATTCGCCCTTCCTGCTCATCCTTAACGACAGGATGGAAGGGGAGGCGCCTGCCACCCGGTCAATGTCCATCCGGCGCAGTTGTTCCGTCCTGCGATCCAAAACATATAACCCTCCGCCATCCGTTCCCACGAATACATTGCCGTCTTTGCCCCCGGCAAAAGAGGTGACGACGGAACTGCCGGAGCCACTTTCATGAAAAGTCTCGCTGAGCCTGACATTGAACAGGTTGAGATTTTTATCATACTTATTGATCCCTCCCCGAATGGTCCCGACCCAGTATATCCCCTCTTTATCAATGTAAATGGATTTTACCATTTCGTTCGTCAGGCTATAAATATTCCCATATTCCGGCTTATACACTACCGAATGGCCTGTCTTCGGATCCAGCACATATAAACCCAGCATGGTTCCTACCCATAACGTACCGTCTTTGTCAGCCGCTATTGCATTGACCCCATGGCTGTTCAGCACCGTGTCCCCATCGCTCATCTGGCTGTACCTGATAATACGGTCCTCATCCGGACGCATTTTACACAACCCCCGATCCGTACCGATCCATAAGTTCCCGGTACTATCTTCTGACAATACTCTTACCTGGTTAACCGATACCTGGTTAGCCGGAGGGCCGGACCTGTCCGAAGAATCAAGCCTGAATTGCCGGAAGTCACGGGTATTCCTCCTATACAGGAACAGCCCTTTGTCAGAGCCGATCCACATCCTTCTCCTGCTGTCCTCGAAAACACAGAACAGGGTCATATTAAAAGGCCTGCCCCCAACCGACGGAAGAATATCGATCCTGGACAAACTATCGGTTGCCGGGTCCAGTATGTAAACCGACTCGAATGTCGCTATCCAGATCCGCCCCTGGTAGTCGCTGCAAATACTCCTGATAACACTGCTGGGTGTCAGCGTCTCCTTGCTCCCCAGGGAAGGATAATTGATGAACCCGTCCTTTTTCCGGTCGTAACGACTGATCGCCCCCCCGCTGGTCCCCACCCAAAGGTTGCCCGTCCTGTCCTCATGCAGGGTAAGGATCTCATTGGCCCGCAGGCTGAACGGATCGCCCGGGTTATGCCGGTACACGGTAAAATTTGTCCCATCGAATTTATTCAACCCGTCGTCGGTGGCGAACCACATCAATCCATACTTGTCTTTTAAAATGGCATTTACTGCATTCGATAAAAGTCCGTCCCTGGAAGTCAGCGAGGTAAATTTAAGAGGAAGGGGCTGTGCCGACGCCGTAACAGCCAACTGCCATAAACATATAAGTATTATATTATTTCTTATTAACATATAGGCGGGCGGGTCCGTAGCAGCCACGACAAATTACTCGAATTAATCCATTCTAAACAATTGTGCTATTAATTTCAACAAATTAAGCATCCCTAACTAGCTGATGCAGATATCTTTACCTCCAAGAACGCCACTCCACATGATTGCAGTCTCGCCATGAAGAACAATGTGTTATTAGTAGACCACGATAAGGAAGAGCTGGATATCCTCTCCGGGTATCTGAACGATAGCTATGAGCTATTCACAGCGAGAAATGAAAGAACCGTGATGAGGACCATCGAAACGCATCCTATTCATTTGATCATCACCAGTATAGAATTAATCGACACGGACGGAAGCAAACTCTGCTCTCAATTGAAGTCATCTGCAGATTATTCCCATATCCCGGTGATCCTGCTCCTGGCCGGAGCAACCATCCCCTCCAGGCTCAAAAGCCTGGAATCCGGAGCCGATGCTTATATTGAGCGCCCCCTTTCCGGGGAGTACATAAGAGCGCAGATCAAAAACCTGATTGCCAACAGGGCGAGGATAAAGGATTATTTTGCCCACACCCTTTTCGCCTATACAGACGCCCGGATCTGTACCAAAACCAATGAGGTATTTTTGAACAGACTGAATGCCCTTATATCCGACCACCTCCCCAACCCGGATCTCGAAGTCGGCCTTCTGGCCAGGCTGATGAACATGAGCCGCCCTACACTCTATCGGAAAATAAAATGCATCTCCAACCTCACCCCCAACGAACTCATAACTATCGCAAGGCTAAAAAGGGCGGCTGAGCTCATATCGACAGCCGATCACAAGATCTTCGAAGTCGCGAAAATGGTCGGGTTCAATTCGCGCAGCAATTTCGGCAAAGCCTTTTTTAAACAGTTTAATGTAACTCCAATGGCTTATCAACGGTTGAAAAGGGGTTGCTGAATACATGGAATGACGTATTAAAACAGAAAAGTACGTCCTACTCTTTAAAATTCCGGGCAAAGACTTTATATTGGACCTGCTAAACCCTGTTAAGGAACCTATCGATCTTTTATAGTGATCTATTCCTTAAATCCTCTGAAATGGTAAAATTTGCAGGCTTGTTCCTTATCCTTTCCCTATTGCATCCGTCGCAGGATGTCAGGGTCGTCACTTATTCTACCGGTAAGATTAATTCGAATTCTTATGAAGGGCTCTCCTTCTGGATAAAAGATAACCAAAAGGCTTATATCCGGTATGCACATGGAAAAGATACGGAGGACCTCGATCTGGTCTGGACCGGGCTGGTCACGTTGAAGGAAGAGAAAGGATTTAAAGCAGCGTTCCCTGCTCCTGATACCAATTGCTTTTATATAATCCCACAAGGCGCCAGCTTAAAAGTTATGGACCGGAGCGGCAGATACAGCCATCTTTATTCCTGGGAGAATGAGGGGCAGGCGGGAGATCCCGCCGGATGTTCTATCTGCGCAAAGGATGAAAAAGAGGCGATGCAACTGATGAAAAAATATTTTTTGAAATAGCGGAAGCCTGGAAAACCAGGCTTCCGCTATTTGCTATTGGGCGTCTTTGTTATTATTGTTGTTCTTTAGTTGTTCCAAAAGTTGTAATCCCAGCAAACCATTGATGGGGCCATTGGCGGAGTCTCCTCCCCCGCCGATGAGGATATCCGGCATGATCCTGATGTGCTGTGCGCCGATCGCTTCCATTACTTTTAATTGCGTGAAGTTGCCGCCGCCCATGGCTTCGACGGCCAGTTTATAGGATTCCGCGGAGGATTTACCGATGGCCAGGATCTTTTCCGCTTCGGCATTACCCGTCAGGGAGATCCTTTCCGCTTCGGCCTTTGCCAGCCATTCGATCTTTTCAGAATCGGCTTTTGCCAGCAATCTTGTCTTTTCCGCCTCACCGCTCGCGAGGTATTTCAGCCGGTCGGCTTCGGCATTCGCCTGCAGACGAACACTATTGGCATCACCGGTAGCCTTCTTCACGGAGGCATCCGCTATACGTTCGGCGATCTGCACTCCCTGATCAGCCTTTACGATCTCTTTCTGTATTTCAGCGATCGCCGTTTCTTTCTCCAGGCTCTGTCTTGTCTCCTGTGCCTTCATCTGTGTCTCATAGGTCACTTTCTGTTCTTCTGCCAGCTTACGGTCCGTGAGGGTCTTCATCAGGCTTTCGGGGGGAACGATATCTCCGATAAGCGTATCTACTCCAAATACATTGTATTGCTGCAGCACTTTGCCAATATGGTCCCGTGCGGACTCCTGTCTTTCCTTTCGGGTGCCCAGGAAGGCGATCACATCGCTGTCCTGCGCTGAGTTACGGAAATAGTTACCGATGGTCGGCTCCAGCACCTGGCTTACGAGGTTGGTCATATTCCCAAATCGCCCGATCACTTTGGGCGCTTCCGTGGTAGGGATATGGATGATCTGTGCTACGTCAAGATTGAAAGGGAAGCCGTCCTTGCTACGTACGGTGATGGTAGAAAGATTTTTATCCAGTTGATGTGCTTCGCTCCGGGCGCTGGCCCAGTTCAGTACCAGGTTGGTAGTAGGCACTAATTCCACTTTCATGATATAGGGATTGATGGGGTATTTGCCGGGCCCCAGCGGTTCGGCCCATACGCCTTTGGAACCTTTTGCCACGATGTTGCCATGTTTGAATTCTACCCCGCTAAGGTCCTCTCCGTCATTGCCGACATAGGAGATCACTACTCCGACATGGCCGATGGGGATCTCCGTCATTCGTACGGTCTCTACTTTGGCAAACCAGGGGTTCAGAAAATAGGAACCGGCGAGGATCACCTGTTCCTGCAACCCTTTATAGCCACCGTTCTGCATGAACAGGTCCACATCCTGGAATTTATTATGTTCGGCTATGATCCGTCCTGCGATCTGTCCTTCTTCCAGGGATTTACCTTCCTGGGTAGTGACGATTCCCACCGCATTATCCGGGATGCTGATCATATCCGTTATCTCTACCTCGAATAAAAAGGTGTTGATACGATAAGATCCGGGAGTGATGATGCCCGTCTGCCGGCCTTTGCGTCCGCCGTTCTTCAGAAAAGCCTGTGCGTCCTGGAAGGAATCACAAGGTACTTTCCGGGCAAGGATGGAACCGGTCTCCAGTTCAGCGCCGTCTCTGGCCAGCACCAGGCCGATCTTTCCGGTAGGGATGATCGTAAAAGGCTGAAAAGTGATATCATATTGCCAGAACCATTTACCGAAATAGACGCCGGGGGCCAGGGTCTGGGCCTGGAAGCCTGCTTCGCCTTCGGTGGCGATGATGCGTCCTTCGGGCAAGGTTTGTTTACCGACCAGAACGAATTTTTTGGTGACCAGGCCGATCCTGTCCTCGGGAACGATCACGAGTCCGAAGAAGACGCGGAGGATCAGGCGGTAGAGCAATATGCATAACAGGGGGATACCGATGATCAATCCCCATTTGATCAATAAGGAAGCTTCCATTTAATTTGCAGGTTTTAGGTTGTTGAATATAAATATGCGCTTTTCCCCGGTATTTTCCGTCAGGCCGTATTTATCCCTGTCCAATAACCGGATAGAAGTAGTGAAATGCAGTAGTTAATAACTATACATCAGGTCGGGATCCAATCAGCAATAAGCTGCCTTTCCGGGTGGAGAGGTATTCAGAATAGTGAACCGAAATCCGGAGTATTTTAAGCCGTTAATGTCAGAAGAGTATTGCATGTGAGAGGAATTGACAGGACAAAGTTTGTATGTTGTCCGCTCTCCTGCAATGGAAATCGGGACGAACGGTAAACTAACGGGTATACAGGTCCCCGGGGCTGAATAAAGGTGTTGTGAAGTGGAGTAAAAATAGTACGTTATTTATACAGCAGATCGTAATATTCATGCGCCATCCGTCCCGCATCGAACTGGTAGCGGACATCCCGCATGCCGTTCTTGGCGATCTGCCGCCAGGTATCGTATTTATCGTAATACAGGGGAAGTATCTGATTCAGCAGGATATCGTAGATCTTATTATAATCATAGTCGTCCTGTTCCTGTACATGCATATTGGCATAGTCGGCCTTGGGTACTACGAACCCATTGTTGCCATGATTGACGAATTCCGGGATCCAGCCGTCATCGGTGGAGAAGTTGACGGCTCCGTTCATGGCTGCCGTCATCCCGCTGGTGCCGGAAGCTTCCCGGGGTACCCGGGGGTTGTTCAGCCAGCAGTCTGCTGCCTGCTTCAGCCGCTTGGACAAAGACAGCTCATAACCCACTACCACCGCGACATTCTTATACCCTTTGCTCAGATGAACCAGGTGATTGAACTCATTGATCGCCGGATAGTCCATCGGATAGGGCTTGCCTGCCCAGATGATCTGTACGGGATGTTTCGTATCGCTGGTGAGTTTATTGAAGCGTTCGATATCCCGGGTAAGGAACTCGGCTCTTTTATACCCGGCAAATCTCCGGGCCCATACGATCGTGAATACATTCGGGTCGAATATTTTACCTGTCTGGTCGGCCACGACCTCAAAAGCTCTTTTCTTCATGTATTTCTTACGGTCATCCCACCAGTAATCATTTCCTTCCTCCATTTTCCGGTATAATTCCTTATCCGCCCAGTAACGCCAGTTCTGTGCATTCGTAATGGAAATGATCGGGCAGATATTGCTGTATTTGCTCCACAAAGCGCGGGATACGTCCCCGTGTAATTTGGATACCCCATTGGCGATATGTGCAAACCGAAGGGCTACCAGGGAATGGTTGAAAGCATCGTCCTCCAGGCCCGTCAGCTTCTTCGTTTCTTCCACGGTGAGGCCGCAGAAGTAGCTCATTTTATGGCAGAGGTAGATATCATGTTTTTCATTGCCTGCTTCTTCGGGTGTGTGCGTAGTGAAGACCAGTCTTTTGCGAACTTCTTCTATATTTTTATTGAACTTCTGATACAGGTAGAAGCTGGCGCTGATCCCATGCGCCTCGTTTAAATGGTAGAGCTCGGGATTGAAGCCCAGTTCATCCACCAGTTTGGCTCCTCCCACTCCCAGCAATATAAATTGCGCCACCTTAGTCGCTACATTGGCGTCATACAGGCGATGGGTGATCGTCTGGGAGACATAATCATTCTCCGGGAGATCGGTGCTCAATAAAAATAACGGTGCGCTTTTGAAGGTTTCGGGGTTCAGGTAAAAGGCTTTTACCCATACAGGGTGTTCATGAATATTCACCTGGAATTTAATCCCCGTGTCTTCCAGGAAGCTGTATTGTTTTTCCATCCAGGTCACCTGGAGGGTCTGGTCCTGATTACGGGCCTGGTCGTAGTATCCGTATTTCCAAAGGATCCCGATATTGATCATGTTCTGGCGCAATTCATAAGCGCTGCGTAAATGGGAGCCTGCTAAAAAACCAAGGCCGCCGCTATAAATTTTTAGCGGCTGATGCACGGCAAATTCCATTGAGAAGTAAGCCACTTTTTTTGAATATCGCTCTTCTACAGCGTAAGGAACATTGAAATTTCTAAAACTCATAGCTACTACTGATTATTTTATCCATGTAAGAAGTACGCAATATAACGGATAATCCTGAATTGAATTGTCTGGTTCCGGACGACTATGCAAGGATCAGGCCTTTTTTTTCGATGGTTTGGTTTTAGGGGGTAGACGCCGGTCATAATAACCTTCAAAAAAACATTTAATATCCCGGTGGTTGCCGCAACCTTCCAGTTCTTTCATGGCAACACCGGCAGGATGGAAGACGAATTCCACCGAGCAGGGGTCTCCATTGGACCGGTAGCGGGCAGTAGTAGCGGAAATAAATTTTGCCTCCCCTTTTAATTCCCCTTTGCAGGCGCCGTCATCTTTTTCAAAGTGGACGAAAAATAAGATCCGGGAGGGATCCTTCCCATCCCGTACGGAAATAATGTTCCGTTTGTCCTGTAAATAGTCCCCGGTAAATTTATGCTTATGAGAGAAGGTGTCGATGGGATTATAGATAGGGGGAGTCTTTGTCTTCGCCTCATTGGATTCCGTCAGTATCAACAGGAAGCCTGCATCTTCATTGAATATATAGGCATCTTTTTTATAAAGGACCTGCCCGTCGGCCGCTTTGCGCTGATGAGTAAGGGTGAGGGTATACTTAGCGTCCATGATGGCCAGGCCGGAGACGCCCGGCTCGTTATCGGAGTAGATAACCGGGCGGGCTGCCGCAAATTTATTCTTCTTGTCAAAGCATACGACGTAGAGGACCTTTCTGGCTGTTGTCGTGGCTTTAATGAACAGGTAAGTCTCATTCTGGGGCACTTTTACTTTACCGATTGCATGGAGCCTGGGCCTTGCTTCCTTGCCAAAATACCGGGTCAGCACGCTATCCGGCACCAGGCGGGTGAATATTTTATAGTTAATGACGGAGACGTCCGCCTCTTTTCGCCGCAGGAGGGTATCCGTTACCTGGTAGGGCAATTTCAGGGGTTGAAAAAAATCGATAAATTCATGGGCATCCACTTTGTCATCATTCTCCGCAAGGGACGTCTTTTTGCTTTTGCAAGAGAATAACAGACCCGGCAGCACGATCAGCAACAGGTATTTCTTCATAATTGATATTGACCCGTTAAAAATACCCATTAATAGCTACAAGGGAAAAAATGATTGTTCTTCTTATCGTTTTTTAATTTTAGATTTGTCTAAATTTAAATTTAGTCGGCTTGAAATACTCAGCCAGTAAGGAAAATCATCTGAAAGCCATTTTTCATCTGCAGAGCGAGCAGGGGATTGTCACGACAAATGCCCTGGCGGCCGCCTTGCAGACCCGTCCTGCCTCTGTAACAGATATGCTGAAGAAGTTGAAAGAACAGAAATTATTGTTATATGAGCGGTATAAGGGCTTCAAACTGAACAATGAAGGAAAAAAAGCGGCCATCCAGGTCATCCGAAAGCACCGTTTGTGGGAATATTTCCTGGTAAAAAAATTGCAGTTCGGGTGGGATGAAGTGCATGAGATCGC
>Ga0307511_10002339_pt1 | contig 19807 bp, 19 predicted proteins | sample 13_EM_MG_FD_200266 | JGI IMG/M metagenome (GOLD analysis project Ga0307511, IMG submission 200266) | Populus trichocarpa ectomycorrhiza microbial communities from riparian zone in the Pacific Northwest, United States - 13_EM | ecosystem: Host-associated > Plants > Roots > Unclassified | place...
CATTGACAGTGTAGTTATCGCATTCGATTTAGAGATTGATTTAAAAAATAGTTTGAATTTTAGATTATCGGGTTAAGTAAAAAGTTATTTGGGTAACTAGGATTGATTATTTTTAACAAATATAAGATTTTTTTTACAAGATTTTAACTTGTGGAGTTTTGATTAGATCGAAGAAACCAGTATAACTGAGTGAATCATATTTGTTCAGGATAATATCTTTCACTGTTCAATTAAAAAACCGACTCGGAGTAGACTCTAAAGTCTAAATACTGAATTTCCTGACGGGCTAGTTTATTTAATAACTATGAAAGAGAGTCCAAGAGGGGTAAAACGGTAATAACGGAATGAGAATATGAGATACGGAGAGGGCAAGAACATGAAGAAGGAAGGTGAGAAAGAGAGAGCCGTTGGGTTTTAGAGGGCAAAAAAGGAAAGAGTGTCATGAAAGACTTACCACCGCAACCGTCAGGGCTGGTGTGGGATGTGTATGTAGTGAAGGCAAAGGAAAATGATAGTGGTTGTTGTCTTTGCAGTTACCTCTTCCACTTGTACTAGCTACCACTCCTTCTAATATGCCACCCTTTTGCCGCTATTTCCCCAACTACCCCTTCTCTCTCTCCCTCTCTCTAACCAAACTAAACCATCTACGCTGAAACACAGTACTCTCCACCAGCTTCTGCTCTTTACTGTTGTTGTTGTTGTTGTATCACTTTCTTGTCATCAAATTCTCCAATTTCTCAGACAATGAGAACTGTTTTTCTTTGATCTTTTCACACACATAATAACCTTTGTAAAAAAAAACCCCTCTAGCTAAAAACTAAAATCTGTGACTCCCTTTTCTTCTTTTCTTCTTGTTTTTTTCTAACTTCTTGATGGAAGCTCCTCCTTCGCCTAGTCCTGCCTCTCCTGCTACAAACGGAGGAGAGGATTGTTGTGTCAAAGTTGCTGTTCATATAAGACCACTCATCGCCGATGAGCGAGCTCAAGGTTGTAAAGATTGTGTCACTGTCGTGTCTGGAAAGCCTCAGGTACGTACAATTTTACCACCCCACAATGTGTATGAGAGTGAGTGATTGAGTAGAAAGTGAAAAAAGAAGAGCCAATTAAGGTTGGTTGGTTTGGCGACTCTAATGGGGTGCCTTTTTCTTTCTTCTTTCTATTCTTTTTGTGGGAATTTTAGAGTTTCGAGATCTGGGTCTTAGTGGATGTTTGTTGGTAATGGAAGAAGATTATTCCTATGCTTTACTGTAATTTTTCTAATATTGGAAATCTGGAAGTCTTGCATGTTTGACTTGGAATAGTGTGCTGCTGCTACCTATCACAATCTGAGTTTGGATCAGAAGTAAGTCATTGCCTGACATTTTCATGATTGGGAAATCAAATCTTGCTCAATTGACAAAAAAATTTATGATTTTATCTTAATTTTTGGTACAAAATGTACTGTTAACATTCCCAATTATAGAATTGTTTAATCCCAGTTTTGTGTTTTCCTTTTTGGGAAATTCTTGTAAAAATCTGAATTTTTTTATAGATTTCCTTTCTTTTAGAATTGGATTTTACTTGTACAACTAAAAGGGCTGAGATTTATGAGATTGAGTTTATTGTGAAAGACAGTAACTTTCTATGGAATTTTTATGTAAAATCAGATTGACTAAAACAGGCTGAAAGCTGTGAGGTTGAGTTTATGGTGAAAGACAGTAACTACTAAGGAGTTTTATACAATATCAGATTGACTAAACTGACTGAAAGTTGTGGGATTAAGTTTATTGTGAAAGATAGTAACTGCTAAGGGATTAATTTTTAGCTTATTGCAGAATCGGTCTCCTTTTCCTTTTCTTTTTATATAAAGGTGATGGCAGTAATAAGGTGGCCTTCCTGCTTCATTAGTTCAATCTTTCTTATTCTGGTTGATAATTTCTCAATCTGCAGAAGGTGTGCTTGGCTTTCTTTTTTCAATCAACTTCTAGTATCATGTAATTCTAATGCAAGACCTAGCCATAGTTTCTCTATCATTAGGTTAAAGATTTTTACCAGTCCTGAAATCCAGTTTTTTATTTGATTTCCAAATTGAAAACAGAAAAAGAACTTTGTACAGTTAGTGTTATATCTGTCATGAAGACTTGTCTCGAACTCATATTCAAAGTTGCGCTTTCTATTGGCCATTCAAGTTGACATGTTCAAAACTTTCAATGATGAGAAAATATAATGACATCAGAATTGCATTCATTTTTGTGTTGGTTATCATCTGATATTTAATGGATAATATAGGTGCTTTTTTCCCTTTATTCCTTTTCTCCACGTGATGTTGTAGATGCATTTGCGTGATATAGTTATCAAACCTTTTTAGTTTCTTTAACCTCTGCTTTCTAGACACCTCAAAAGACTGGATATCTTGGGTAGCTGATTGTGAGTATGTTGCAGGTACAAATAGGCACACATTCATTTACCTTTGATCATGTCTATGGGAGTAGTGGCACTCCTTCATCTGCTATGTTTGAAGATTGTATTGCCCCATTAGTTGATGGTTTATTCCAAGGATATAATGCGACTGTTCTTGCTTATGGTCAGGTAAACCTTTATTTTCCATGGAAAATCTGCTCAAGGATATTATGTAGTTTTCTTTCCTCATATTTACTTTTCAATCTGTTGCAGACGGGATCTGGGAAGACATATACAATGGGAACTGGCTTCAAAGATGGTTTCCAGATGGGAGTTATTCCTCAAGTCATGAATGTTCTATTCAGAAAGATTGAAACTTTAAAACATCAAACCGAATTCCAACTTCACGTTTCTTTCATTGAGGTTTGTTGAAGCATTTCTTCTCTCCTTCCACTCTAAGGGGCCATCATGAATTATACTTTTTGTTACACCCTCTTGCTCTCTCTCTGTCCATCTTTGACCTATGACATATCTCTCGAAATATCATGTTCAATGCAAACATCAATTGCATATCACATTTCTGGCTTGTAGAAAGATAGGAAAACTCGTCTTTTATAACAAACATCTGTTGCGGTGTCCACATCATCTAATGAATTGCTTTTGCAGTTGATGTTGATAGAATGTCCATTAGAAAACTGCCCGTATAAATTCATAGATAGCTGGTCTAGTTCTAAAATATTATGTTGAATGATTAGTCTGCTCCCTCATCTGCTAGTGATTTGATTGAAGATAATGTTAAGGCTTTATCTTTTGTCTAAATCCAATAACTTTTGACTGGAAGTGCTGTGTGAGTTACATGTATACTCCTTCAGTAGTTTGGAAAGTAACTCTAGTTTCTAGTATATGTATTTTTCTCAACAAATGTTGGGAACTTGTGGCGAGTATCTAACAGAGAGATTTTGGTGTGAAAGATTCTGAAAGAAGAAGTAAGAGATTTGCTGGATCCTACGACTTTGAACAAATCAGATACTGCAAATGGGCACACAGGTAAAGTAAATCTCCCAGGGAAACCACCAATACAAATTCGTGAGACTTCAAATGGTGTCATAACACTAGCAGGATCGACAGAAGTTAGTGTTTGTACATTTAAAGAAATGGCTGCTTGCCTAGAACAAGGATCATTGTGCAGGGCAACAGGGAGCACAAATATGAACAATCAATCGAGGTAGATTACTGATCTTTCTATCAGTATCTGCAGGTATTCGTTTCCCTACATCAAAGTACCGTTACGTGCTCATGGCTTTGCTAACTACAATTTATGGAAAAGACTTGTGATAATGATCTGTTCAGATTGATATGCATACTATAGAGTTCAGTATTGTTGTTGAATATCATATGCACGAGCTTATAAACTTTTCAGTTTGTAATTCTGTTTTATCGAACTTGTTTGAAGACTTTGCTAGTTAATCCTTACCTTTGAAGCTGAAGTAAACACCAGTAGCTTAGTGACAAATGATTTTTTTATATTTTTATCTAGTCGTTCACATGCCATCTTCACCATCACCTTAGAGCAAATGCGTAAGCTCAATCCAGTTTTCCCTGGCGATAGCAATCCAAACGACAGTATGAATGAAGAGTATCTGTGTGCAAAGTTGCATTTAGTAGATCTTGCTGGATCTGAGAGAGCCAAGAGGACTGGTTCTGATGGCATGCGTTTTAAGGAAGGTTGGTGAAATTTCTTATTGCTTAATTCATGTGAATTTTGCTGTAAGGTGTTTAAACAGCTTTATCTTTTATACAGGAGTTCACATCAATAAGGGCCTTCTTGCACTTGGAAACGTTATCAGTGCACTTGGTGATGAGAAAAAGCGAAAAGAAGGTGTTCATGTTCCATATCGAGACAGTAAATTGACTCGGCTTCTGCAGGTACGAGACACTTGAGAGTGAACAATGCGAGCTTTTAACAGGGATTTTTTTGTGAAAATAATCAAGCCAATTTTTTCATATGATTAGTTTCCTGCCAGCCACCAAATGAGTAACATATAGCATTTGAATGACTACTTTGAATAATAAATAATTACTTAGTTGAGAAGGACATACAAAATATGCACTTGAATATGTAAAATGTTGGACTCTATTGACTTTATTCTCCGTCCCAGACACAGTACATAACTGTTTTCCTATAAGTTAGTCAATTTGAAATTGGCCGGACAGATTGATTGGTACTGATTATAAGCTCTTAAGAAGTTATAATGTATGAGATGGTTAAGGATGACCTTGGATGACTTTTTTCCTTCTACTCTTTTCATTTTATTCCAATGCTTCCTACATTTATGTTGCTAAGAGTTGTATATTTTAACAGGATTCGCTTGGTGGTAACAGCAGAACTGTTATGATAGGTACCCATCCAAAGCCTAATTCCTCTGTTTTATTTTCCTTCAAAGCTTTGTAATTCGTCTTCCCTTGGGATTTTTTAATGTTTCTCTAACATTTAAATGGTTGCCTTATATAGCTTGCATTAGTCCAGCTGATATCAATGCTGAGGAAACCCTCAACACCCTAAAGTATGCAAATCGTGCCCGCAATATCCAAAATAAGCCTGTTGTAAGCTTTTCAGAATAACTCTCTTCTTTTCTATTTCTTTTCCACACGCAGCTAAAGATTCAGTGCTCTTATGAAGCATTGTGAATGAAACTTTTTTGTCTTTGTTTGTTTAATAGGTTAATAGAGATCCGATGTCCAGTGAGATGCTAAAGATGCGCCAACAGCTTGAGTATTTGCAAGCAGAACTTTTTGCCCGTGGAGGAGGATGTTCATCAGATGAAATTCAGGTATTAGATTATGTAAACTTATATCTGACATGTTATGTCAATCACGATAATAAACTTCTGAATCATGTATGTGTTTAAAGAAAGGATCAGTTGGCCCTTTCTTTGGATACAATCTATTCTGGAATAGTTTTGTGTGAGTTTCCTAATAACCGTTCATGTAGGTTCTCAAGGAAAGGATTGCTTGGCTTGAAGCTGCCAATGAGGACCTTTGTCGTGAACTTCATGAATACCGCAGCAGATGCACCACTGTAGAGCAACGTGAAACAGATGCTCAAGTTTGTGATGGATACTCCTCTATTTTGGACTTGAATGATTTTTCTCACCTTTCTATATATACGGAGCATGAATATCGAACTTCACCTTTCAGGATGGCAGTATCTGTTCTGTGAAAACTGATGGGCTTAAAAGGAGCTTGCATAGTATAGAGTCACCAGATTATCAAATGGGTGAAACTATTCCTGGTAAGCTCTTCTAGATCATCAGTTACTCACTTGGATTTCCTTTATTTTTTCCAGTTGTTGCACTTATTTCACAGCCTCTTTAACTTTCTTTTTTTCCACTTTCCTTTCTTCTCTTATTTTACCAGAAACAAAAGGTTTGTATCAGTTGTAGCAGTGTTAAATACATTAATATTTCCATCTTTTAGCAGGAGACTCCAGGGAAATTGATGAAGAAGTAGCGAAAGAATGGGAGCACACGCTTTTGCAGAATACCATGGACAAAGAATTGCATGAATTGAACAGACGTTTGGAGGAGAAAGAGGTATATCTTTTAAATGTATAAAAGTGGTAATGTGTATAATTTCCAGACCATGCATTTTTTACCCAAAATTCTATAATCATACTGCTGAATGAGTTTTTCTGCTTATTTTCATCGGACATGGCTGAAATTCTACAGAGAAATTTAAAGTACTTGTTACTTAAATTTACTGGAACTTGTAAAACTAGGGGAAATCATGTAAGGTGATTTTGACTGGATCAAGTAGAGGCAGAAGTCTCCGAAGCTGGAGAAATTTACTTGTACATTTCAAATTTATAAAGTGTGGTTCCTCCTAGACATACTCAAATTGGCTGTTGTTTCTATTAAAGTACTCCATTTAACAATATTGTCATCGTTATTCATAGATGTATTGGTTTGGTAATCCATTTTTCATTTTGCACGTTTCTTTCTATTAAAGCACTTCATTTGGAGATAGAATCATCATTGTTCATAAGTGTCTTTTAAGTGGTCTGCTTCATATTTTGCATGTAATGCATCTGCTAACCGGCATTCTTGAATAATACAAGTAACCTGATCTTGTATATGATTTTTTTCTTTACTCTGAGCAGTCAGAGATGAAACTTTTTGGAGGGGCTGACACTGCAGCTCTCAAGCAACACTTTGGCAAGAAAATCATGGAATTGGAGGATGAAAAAAGAGCCGTGCAGGTGGGAAATAACTCAACAAATTTCCATAGCTTATTCTTTAAGAGTAAGAGAGGGATTTTTCTATTTATTTACCATTTCTTATTTACTTCAGCGAGAGAGGGATCGCCTGCTGGCTGAAATTGAAAATCTTTCTGCTAGCTCTGACGGGCAAAAATTGCAAGATATCCATGCCCAGAAATTAAAAACTCTTGAGGCACAGGTGATCATTTTATATACAAATTCGTTTAATTTTCTTTCTGAGGAAGATTCTCATAACAACATTAAAAGTTTAAGCAATCTTCACAATCTATGCTGCCAGATTATGGATCTTAAGAAGAAACAAGAGAACCAAGTTCAGCTTTTAAAGCAAAAACAAAAAAGTGATGAAGCAGCAAAGCGATTACAAGATGAAATTCAATATATAAAGGCACAAAAGGTAAATTATCTTGCAACATCATGCATATTTTAGCTGTTTATTGTGTATTTCTACTGTACAGGTTACTAACATCTCTTTTATTTCCTACGTGTTTGAGAGTACAGGTTCAGTTGCAACACAGGATCAAACAAGAGGCAGAACAATTCCGACAGTGGAAGGCCTCTCGGGAAAAGGAACTGCTGCAGGTACTTTTCTTTTTTGTTCGCTCGATTATCTGAAAATCTCTATTCCACCCATTCTTCTGCTCTTTCTATTTGAGTTATGCCTACTTCTGGGATGTGATGCAAAAGGAAAATATAATTGAAACTTCATAAAAATTTCTCATTTGTTTATGAGATTGCATCATCTTATGAAACTATGATGCCAAGATAAACTTGGATTGATTGTTATAAACAATGATGCCAAGATAACCTGCATGTTCATCTCAATTCCCCCTCTGTTGATAATGCATTTGCTTGCGCAGTTACGGAAAGAAGGGAGAAGAAATGAATATGAAAGGCATAAGCTACAAGCTATAAACCAGCGCCAGAAAATGGTGAGTTCAAGCAACATTATCAATTAATACACACTGTGCCTTTCAAAGAACTTTATTCATTATGTGGAGGAAAAAATTTAATTCTATAAAGCTCCAATTTCCCATCCCCATATGGTTTGTTATGCTTTTTTTCTAATGGATCATATTGTTCTATGAGATAAATTCTTGATTCTGGATTATTTCACTAGTATTTGGTATATTTTCTGCCTTATAAATATTATCTAGTTCTTTTAGCTGTCACCAGCACCGCTTGTTGTTGCTGTCAGTATGAATGAAAGTAACTGCATACACCGTCATTGGTTTCTTGTTTCTGTCGGTGCCACATAAATTATCTGTATCATAATGAGTTTCTTTACTTCAGGTTCTTCAAAGAAAGACAGAAGAGGCTGCAATGGCTACCAAGAGGTTAAAAGAGCTGCTTGAAGCTCGAAAATCTTCTGCACGAGACAACTCAGGTATGCTTGTTACTTTTTAGCATTGTGTCCTTAATCAAGGCTTGTGATCTTGAACCCAATATTATTTGGTAAACAACAACTTCTCCAATATAAAGCATAAAAAATGAATATTTCTTTTTTATGACCATGGCTTATGCAGCCAATGGTAGATTCTTCAGCTGGTAGATCTATTTTCATTATTGAAAACATGGGGTGTTTACACAGTGTTTCCTTTTGTAAATCCCATTACTAATGGTGTTACCATCATGCAGCTATCTCCAATGGAAATGGAGCAAATGGTCAGGTAATTGTCTTGACTTCCTCTTCACAAGTTATGTTTGTCCAGTTATTCTTAATGCATTTACATTGAATTTAAGTTTGCATCTGCAGAGCAATGAGAAATCCTTGCAACGTTGGCTTGATCATGAGCTGGAGGTCATGGTAAATGTGCATGAAGTCCGCTTTGAATATGAGAAGCAAAGCCAAGTGTACGCACTTAATTCAATATTTGGTAATTCTCATCTGTTGTACAACCTACTGTCGTAATTTGTTTTAATTATGCTGCAATCTACAGGCGAGCTGCACTGGCAGAAGAGTTGGCTGTGTTGAAGCAAGTAGATGACTTTGCTTCAAAAGGATTGAGTCCTCCACGAGGAAAGAACGGATTTGCAAGGTATAAGCTATGTAAAAATAGTTTATTTAATTTTTCCAACTTTTCCGTTGCCAGTGATTGATAAATAAGGCAGCATCAAGCTGGTAGAATAGCAATAGTTCAAATCAACATGATATATCTTAATGTGTCTTTCCTTCTTGTCAGGGCTTCTTCTATGTCACCAAATGCGAGAATGGCCAGAAAATCATCACTTGAAAACATGTTGAGCATATCGTCTAATTCTCTTGTTGCAATGGCTTCACAACTTTCAGAAGCAGAGGAGCGAGAGCGTGCATTTACAAACCGTGGACGTTGGAATCAGCTTCGTTCCATGGGAGATGCGAAGAATTTGCTTCAGTATATGTTTAATTCTCTGGGAGATGCCAGGTGCTCTCTTTGAACTATGGATATTTAAATAATATTGAAACTAGCAAATTTCTCCCTGTGGTTATTTTATTGCCAAACATATAGGAAGCACAAATATATGGACAGTATGCATACATTGTCTTCCATCAACACAAAACATGCTTCATGCAAATTCACATAAGTTGGAGGCAGTTTAAATGTTCTTTAATTATGATGATTGGTAAAAGTTATGCTGACCTAGTTGCATGTTCTTGACAGGTGTCAACTATGGGAGAAGGAAATGGAAATAAAAGAAATGAAGGAGCAATTCAAAGAACTTGTAGGTCTATTGCGACAAAGTGAATCACAAAGAAAAGAAGCTGAAAAGGAGCTAAAATTGAGAGAGCAAGCACTTGCCGTGGCTTTGGCTACAGCAGCCTCTGTAAGATTATGTCACTTAGTAAAATTATTATTCTTTCCATGCATCAAATAACAGCTTTTAGAAACCCTGAGAATACAACTGAACATATTAGACCATATTTTAAGGCAAGCACAGAACTAGAGTTAAATCGACATGCTCTAGCTTATATGTTTAACATACTATGATGGCCCAGTAATATTAGTGTTAATTTTATTGACTTCGTAGGAAAAATCTAGCTTTGAAATTTACCCTTGTCTGGTAAAGGATTTGTAATGTAGGCATGGCATGGCATTCAATAGAGTATAGACTTCACATGAATGATGAAGATTGCAAGAACATGAATCTTCTAGGTGCTTCTTATAAGTCAGCCCCCTGCATGCTTTGGCTCGAAATCTCATAGAACTAATCTCTTATTTCGTTCTGAACAATAATTTGCACAGAATAGAAAATATGGAACCAAGGAAATGGAATTCCAATTCAAGAGTAGAAGTTTGGGCTCATATACTTGTGTATTCTTCTATAGAGCTATGAAGCTATAATGATTCATGAGCGTACCATGGTTTCCTTATCCTTGAACCAAAAAGAAGTACATGTTAACTATTATTATTATTATTATTATTATTAACTGTGACTGCTTTCAATTCTACAGGCTGACCAAGAACAGAGGAACTCCCACAATTCACTGAAACATTTCAATGATGACATGAGTGGTCCACTGTCTCCAGTGTCTGTGCCGGCACAGAAACAGCTAAAATATACGCCAGGAGTTGCTAATGGTTCAGTCAAAGAGTCAGCCGCATTCATAGATCAGACCAGAAAGGTTAGTTTGCTTCTTCTTCTTCCATTGTAAGCATGGATTTGCATTGTTGCTTGGCTAAGAGAGTGGGTTTTATTGTTAGTGCAGATGGTGCCACTTGGGCAGTTGTCAATGAGAAAATTAGCAGCTGTAGGGCAAGGCGGGAAGTTATGGAGGTGGAAGAGAAGTCATCACCAGTGGCTTTTACAATTCAAATGGAAGTGGCAGAAACCATGGAGACTGTCAGAATTGATCAGGCACAGTGATGTAATGGTTATGAGGGCAAAGGCTCGTCAACAGGCTGCTCTGCCACGTAAAGTATGATGTCATGTCGTCACCAGATTATTCTTGCCTGATACTCATCTTTGACCTATAAGTATGATCCTAACACAGCACAGAAAGCACCTATAGACGCGTGGAGGTAATTCTTTTGTGCAACGACGCCACTTGATTCTACTGTTGCGATTTTCTTTATAAAAGTAGATTTGTGAATACTTGAATCTACTTGCCTTCCATGTATTCTTGCTCAAAGCATCTTTTCACATATGGTAGCTACATTAATGGAAATTTCTTATTGGAAAACAACAGCTGATAGAAAAGATATGCCTTGTTGGTTAAATTAGTCCTGTGAAAATGACAGGATAGCTTTAGGGTAGCAAGGCCAAGTTTTATGGATTGTGAATATGCCCTTTTACATCATGCAGTGATCTGGGAGTGGCTGTTGAAGAGATCTGCTTATAGCTCGCGTGGATGAGCTGATTTTGAAAAGCAATAGGTTTTAATCTTGGAAATTTCTTTTTTTGCTGTGGTCACCACATTTGAAGCATCTTGTAAAGCAGTGTTGATGCGGCCGATTGTTGACCCCAAATATTTACTACAAGAAGTGCTGATACCTGTGATGGTGTGAGTTGCAAGATGACAGTAAAAGAACATCTTGCTCCAGGTGTCTCTAATGTTTTGGTATATATTCTGCAATAACAACTCTTTCAAGGGAAGAAATCCCTCTCCAGAAGTCACAGAAATGTATAACAAAGGTTTTTTTGTTTTTTTTTAGTGATTGTATGTAAGTTCTAGCTAAACATGTTCCAATGTTTATTGTGTATAAGCAATATTGATTCTGTTGAAAGGGATTGAAGGCTGTAGTGTTTTCTGTCACTTGACAGCAAAAAAAAGTTGTTTAGAGAATTTATTGTACTTACTTTTTGGCTGTGACTGTATCCAAGAATAAGAGTGGTTTTGTTGAAAGAGTAGGGATCATACTGCATACACGTACTGCTGTTGGGATCAATACAATACCTTAATTATATCTAGTTATGAACTCTGTATGATACTTCCTGCTATCCTTGACCATGGACGTGGTAAGAATCGCAGTAAATAAGTGATTGAAACTGCTGTAAAATTTCAACAAGTAAACATTAACAAGGATCCAGTTCTTTCATACGAGGCACTTAGCTCTCAGGTAAAAGGTTGATACCAAGGCAAGTGAACACATGTACCCATTGTTGCAAGACCCGGAAAAACTTGTTTTTTTTAATTTATCAAAATAACATCATTTCAAGGGGTTTTTTGTAAAAAAATCTAGGTTAACTCACTTCAGCCCAAGATCATGTCTTGTAACCATGCATGCCTTTGGTTGGTGTATTCGGCGGCTCCTTTGGTTGGTGTATTCGGCGGCTCCTAATTCAGTGCAATGCATGGTTTCTTGGTTTCTTTGGTTTGATAACCTCTTATTTGGATCAGGGCTGAAAGGAGTAGCACTGGTAAAATGACCTCGTTTAGAGCTCTTATGTTCTGTGGGGGTTTCCACAACATAGCAATCCATCCTCTTCTTTCATAATAGAAGACTTGTACTGCAAATTACGTTTCCAAACCCAGTGGAACCAGCTTTTCATCGACTAATGACTGTAGAAATTTCTTCAAACTAACCTTGTTCTTCACATCTTCATGCTTGACCTCTTTTCTTCAACTTCGCTCCAATATCAACTTAAATGATACATTAAAAACCTGGATCGAACTCGTTACAATAGTCATTAACCAACATGCTTGCTTACATAGAAAACTGTCTTTTGAACACTGTTTGAAACTAAAAACTATATCTGGAATAAGCACATTGTGAAAGATGGAGGAGGGACTAGAGTACTGCAGAGGGATTTTTATTTTTTTTCCCGCCAGGGGCCTCCCTGGTGCAGGATCTGAGCACATACTCCCAGAGACAGACAATAAGAACGATCACCAGAAATTAAGGCCTAACTGCCTTCAAAAATACACATACAGGATACACTGTTGATACATGTCATCGTTGTCATTTATGTTGATGATTTAACCACTAAATAGTAAAAGCTTTCTATAACAAGTTTTACAAGGGTGCATTTCTTTTCAATCCACTCCAATTTTAAACCAAAACTGGACCTCTATATCCCAAGTCAAGCATTTAAAGTTTTGGTTGGCAATGACCACATCAGGCGTATAAGAAGATGAAATGCTTAAGACTCAAAAGCAACGGTGCAGTTCAATGCAGCAGATATAGGAAAGTAGCATCCTAATCAAGCATGTTGAGAAGCACTGCATCACGGAGCAAAAACTCATTCCACGTTCATGTGCTTCAGGGTTTGCCACACCAGTATGCATAATGCTCGTCTTTGCGATGATTACTTACAAGGCCACCACATTGTAGGCAGATGAAACTGCTCCCATCTGAGAATGCATCCAACACAATTTGTGTCCTGCCAGTTTCGGCAAGTATTGAGTGTACATGAACATCGGATTCAGCTGAACGTGATGAGGCACCTACATTAAGTGGAGTTTGTTCAGCTAGAAAAGGCTGGGCTTCAGCAATTGCACATTCAGCAAACAAAGATGCCAGATGATCAACAGCAGTGTTCTCTTGCAGCCTGTTCAAATACAGCTCACGAGCACGGTGCAAGGATTGAAATACAGCTTGATCCCCACCTTTGGTTCTCATTGCCATTACCACCTGTGCCAAGCACTCAGTAAGCACAGGTTCTGGAAAATATTCAGAGCACCTCATTTAAACAGAAATGGGAAATAGTTTTAATACAAACTTTCCAACCCTTTTCCACTTCAATTTTTTACTTCCCATGTTTGAACTATGGTGTGAGCCCACTGTGTGCATGCATAAGTGTCTATGCAGGTGCACGGGAACCTATATCCATGACTAATATATCGCTATAGATAATGATGAGCATTCCTTCTATAGAAAAACAATAAGCCTAACATGAATTTTGAGATACCTAAGGTTGGCAATCATACATGGTAGTCTTGAAATAACTAGATATGTCCAGGTATCCCTTAGCTACTCAATAGCCTCGTAGCTTGGGAGTTTTTGCTAAATTTAATTGATTAATTCATTTACAATTTATCCAAATGAAAAAAACAAAAATATGTTGCAACTGCCAACCTATTAAAATCCATAAAGGATTTAATGGCTTAACAACAAAATGATGATAAAAATTGTGAATATGATTGAGTTAGGGACATAAACAGAAACATAGTTAAGTAGTTTTCAAGGTATTATAAGTTCCTTATCGTGTCCCTCATACAAGTAAGCTGTTAAAATTATATGGATTCTGTACTTCGATTACCCGGGTTCAAAGAAATTGGCATGTTGAACACCCTTAAAAGGGAAACTATCAAAGCAGAAACCCTAATGACTTAAACTTCCTAACAATTGTGACTCACCCTTGCCAGCAATTAGAAATAGACATTTTCTTCTCCCTGTTTATTGAAATCTCACTAATGCCTGGATCAACTTTAATCACATTACAGACTAACACACACACACCCCTCCAACTCCCTCAGCTGTATCGTTTAGAAGAAAGACACAATAGACATGCACTCTTGTGCAAAACCCTAACAAAACAAGTAATGACACAAAATAGAAGAGATACGAAATATAAAGTGGTTTGGCAAAACCTACTCCACAAAACTTCACTATCAAATATCAGGGTTTACAATCACAAATCAACCACACACATACACCTCACTACCCAAAACCTGAATTATACCTAAAAATCACTCACAAGAAAAATACCATGCTAATTCTTTTGACTAAAGGTTTTGGCCACTGAACTAATTCTTTGATTGCCACCGTTAATATTAGAGGCGCACATAAACTAGCCATTACACATGCTATTGATACTAGCAACAAGATCCTTTTCATTAGAAAAAATACTCCGAGTCCAACTCTAACAAGGAAAGTCTTTTCCTAAAGAGAATATATCAACGCATTCCATTCTTGTTTAGGACACCCTACCATGCAATTATCAATCTAATCTAAACCAACTCACCAATTTAAGCCACAACTCAACATGCGCTCCCAGTTTTGTTTTTTCAAGATGGTACGCTACAAGCAGAATTTTAATTCTCAATAATACTAGAAAAATCAGAACGCAGAGAAAGTGTGAGTGATGGCCAATTGAATGACCCCTCTTGTAGACAAGAAAGAAAAGCGTGCAAAGTGGTTAATTAAATGTCTAAAACCAGTGATTAATCAATCTTGTAAACATCAGAATGAAAATACTTTTATCAGTAGAAAAACAACATCAAGATAAAAAAAGAAAGAAGAATATGAAAATCCCTTCACTAGAAAAAGAAGAAAAGCAAGGAAATTGGAGATATTTTTCTTCTTTTTTTATTGAAATAACAAAATTAAAATAGAGATAATTGAAGTAGTTAATTGATTACCGCCTGAAGAGCTTGAGAAGGTTTGCCTTGACTGATGAGTTGGCGAGCCAATGTGAACAACCCTCTCACGTTGTTGTTGTCATCTGGGATTTGAAGCGGCGGCGGCGGTGCAGTCACTTCAGACATCTCTGTGTCTGTAGTACGATGTTCCATGGCATCTACCATTCCACCACTTTCTCCAAGATTTTGCTTTTCTAAGTCTGTGCTGATATCCTATATATGGTACTATCGCACTCTGCTCTGCTGTTGTGTTCGTCTTTGATGACAAATTAAATTATCCCAAGGGGGCTTTTTTATTTTTTGTCTGGTTAATGATTGCTAGACGATTCTAGCAAATTCTTCACTGCCACTCGACTCTTTCTGTTTTGATTCTCTAACTTGATTTTTTCTTGGATTTGCTCTGCTCGGATTGAGCTTGGGCTCGTTTTACAGTTTAAATGGTTTTAATCATCTGGGTTTGGCCCTATTTTTTCCAGAGCCTAGGCTTCTATTCTTGCATGGACCCAGTTCTTTTTACCTTGTTTTCGGGAATTCCATAGGGTGTGAGAGACTTTTAATCAAACTCGGGTCGGGAACTGATGTGAAAAGGGACTTGGATCACTAAGAGTTGCTTGATATTATTTTTTAATCTTTTTTTTAATAAAAAAAACAGGATGAGAAGCCATACTTGCAAGTTCAGATCAATTATTTTTACTGAAACAACTTGTTTAAGTTTTTTTAAAAAAAAAAACTAGAGTGACTCAAATGGATTTAAACCGAATTTAACTAAGTTAATTGAATCACAAGTTAACTTTGCTAGGTCAATCAAATTTCACCTAATCAAAGTCTTTTTGAATTTAACTTGAAACCTGGCTTGAATTCTACTTAACTTGAATGAGGTTTTAAATTACCGGAACGAGAACAAGCCAAATTTAACACTACAGTTTCAACTTTCCATTCTTTGAGCGTTGTGGACTAATCCATCTATATGGCAACCAATATTGTAGTTGAGGTACGTTTCCTTACATCAAGCAGATGGTGGTGGTTGGAACCTGAAAGCGAATCAAGGAACGTTAAATTAGTTAGTCGTGCACACAAGGTATAAAAAGCTTTTATCAAGTGAATGGTTTTGTAAGCTATTTTAATTTACTAGTTTTATTTCGTGTCTAAGAAAGGCATTTTGAGTTGATTTTTCACGCAACTCTCACTGATAAAGGATCATTGACAGGCACTTGACATGATAGAAAGGCATTTTGTGTTGATTTTTCACAACTCCCTCTGATAAAGGAATCGTTGACAGGCACCTAACATGATCCTTTCTTTCATGATCAAAAAAGAAGAGTAACAGTCTTTTGAGGGGGGGAAGGATGAACTACACTGGGCCAATAGAATGTGGACAAGAACGAGTAGCTTCTTGGTTGTCTTCTTCTACCTTTCAAATCTTGATGGAACAAGAAATTGGGGAGCAGCAACATCATTCATAACAAAAATATTCATATGCCAGTACACTACCATCAACCTGGATGCCCTGTACAACATGGCAAAACATAACTCCGGAAGCTACCATGAATTTAGCTACTGTAATCATTCATCCAGGGAAAAAAAAAAAAAGGAACGGTGAGAAGGAACTAGCATATATTGCATATGTTATAGCATCATCTATTTCTCTACTCTATTCGTTCATTCATTAGTGTTGAGGTACGGTAATAAACTAGGATTAGGGCATCCCAGTTTGCAGGTCTAATTCACTATCCTCTAGCAAAACAGTCTCTTTAATTTCCTGTAACATCTTCAACACTTGCCACATAGTGGGCCTCTGCTCAGGTGAGGTCAAGCTACAAGCAATAGCCACCTCAAGAAGCATTTCTAGCCTATTATCTTCTCCAGCACCATCGTCTTGATGATTGCCCCTAGTAGACCTAACCCAATTTACCACATCTTGTGGGAGAGGCAGCAGTGATGGAGGCTTGCCAGTTATGAGCTCGAGTAATAATACTCCAAATGCATAAACATCAGACTTGGAAGTTGCCTGTTGACTCGAACTGCGAGTTTCTGGGGCTTTGTAAGCCGATGCATCGGGGTCATCCTCATCATCAATCGGTGAATTGGCAAGAACGGCAAGGCAATAGTCACTCACACATGCCTCAAAATCTGGGCCAAGAAGGACATTAGAAGACTTGAGATTTCCATGGACAAGCCTCCATGCTTGGTGGATATAAGAAAGGCCTCGGGCTACATCCTCTGCTATTTTAAGACATGATGTCCAATGTAGTGGTTTTGCTCTTGTTGATTTTGAACCTGCACATTTATTCAATATAGTATTTACGTACCAAACCCAATCAGAAGAGGAATGCAATATAGAATCCATGGTTATAAAACCCAATTTAATTTAAAAAATAATTTGAACAATGTAATATTTTTTAAAAAATTAATAACATGAAACCTTAATCGAGCTAAGTACTAGGTTGAGGATCACCAGTTCACCTTCTCGGACCGGTTTAACAACACACACAGAATCTAATGAAATCTACACCGTTGAATGAGACGGTACAGTTGAAGTTTTGACTTTTGTGTTGTCGTATCCACGCGTGTGGTCGTGTTATGGGACCCACAAGACCCCCCCGAATCAGAATCATATCCTCCAAATACATTCCTCCGCGAGTGGAGTGAGCATGTCAGTAAGCGCGTAGGAAAACTACCTTTAAGCAAACTTTTTTTGGGTCCCGCTGGCTGTTGGATGGAGCTACACCGCACGATCAGAAAGATATCGGTGCCGATCCAATCAAAGCACGAGCCCCTGTGGGACTCACACCGTTCCTCCATTTCCCAACGCGAGTGGCAACTCCCATAGGGAGCTGCTGTACAGCACGCGCCTTAATTAGAATTATAACAGCTAATTTTATGCACTCTATGAGATGCCCCATGAAACCGAGTGCTTTGAAGCGATTAACGAACTAATTAATTAATTGTTGGCAGTTACCGAGCAGAAAACCAAGACCAATTCCTGAGTTCCAATGTCGTCAACTGCAAGATTCTGTTGTTTTATGGAAAACTAAGATCCTATTAACAAAGTTAAAGTTAATTCATGCTGATCATAACAACATAATTTTATGCTATTTCAAAGAATTAAAAAAAAAATCAAAATAAATTTTGTTCTAATTGACCTATCAGGTTGGCTGGATCAAACTCTTGTTCCGAACCCAACCTAAGTTAAAAGCCGTGTCAGCCAATCTACCTACTGGATAGGACATGGTTTAAATGTGATTGCTAATTCAGTAAACTCCAAACTAAATTTAATAGTTAACAAGTTAATCACTGAGCTACTAGCCCAAAGAGATTCACTTAAATGCCTGACTTGGTAGTGGTAGAAGAGCTTACCATGAATTAGGGAGAAGAGACTGCCATTGGGCTGGTAATCATAGATTAGAAGCCTTTCCTCTCGAGCTTGAAAATAAGCCCTAAGAGGCACCAAGTTAGGGTGCCTAAGTCCGCCAACTGATTCCATGTGTGGTTCGAAAACCTCTTTGCTTCCATCCGATAATTTACTTGCATCAAGCCGCTTTACACACACAATCAGACGGTTGTCCAACACTGCTTTATAAGTGGTCCCCATGGTTCCTCTCCCTAGCAACTCAGCTGAGGCTCTCATTAGCTGATCCAACGAATAAAGATGTGCCTCACCCGCACAGAATGCTAAACTCCCACTCTTGCCCACATGCAGCCCTTGCACTCTCTTCACTTTCTCTTCTAACTCATTCTCTTGTCGATCTATCTGCATCACAGCCACTGATTCTGCGGTGGGTCCAATAATCCCAGCAGAGGCAGTCGCAGCCGTCGATTTCTTTTGTGTTTTCTGTTTCTTGGCAGCGATGACAAAACAAATAACCGAACCAAGGAGAACAAATGCACCTGATGAAAACCCAATGATCAAAACATTTTTCTTGTGCTTCGTTTTTTGACCGCTCTGTGCCAAGTCAACGCCTTGTAATGCCTGGTTTTGACTAACTACAACGGCCGGCGGTGGAGCCACCGTCACTGCCGCTGGAGATGGGCCGAAAAATGGGGAAGCGGGGTGGCATTCTTTGTGTATAATCTTTCCACAAAGGCTAGGATTTGATGAAAAGGAGGAAAGATCAAAACGAAGTAATGTAGGTGTCACTGGGATTGCACCACTAAGATTGTTGAAAGAAACGTTGAGAGTTAAAAGAGAGGATTGGTTTAATGGAGGGATGGAGCCATTGAACAGGTTCCTGTCAAGACGAAGATAGTACAACCGGTCTAGAGAGATTAAAGCAGAGGGAATAGGACCAGAGAGATTGTTATGGGATAAATCTAGAGTGCGGAGCCTGTGAAGGGAAAGAAGTGGAGGAGGGAAAGAGCCCGAGAAGGAATTGTGATCAAGAAAAAGTGATTTGAGATTGGTAAGTTTGGAGAGATCGTAAGGGATGGGTCCGGTTAAGGAGTTGTTTTGGAGACCAAGGACACGGAGCTGGTCGAGGAAAGTTAAAGTTTTGGGAGCGAAAATGCCACCAAGATCTGAGTCTCGGAGAACTAGGCGGATGATTTTTTGTTGAAAGCATTTGACTCCTGGCCATTGACAGAAATGGAAGGTTGTGTTTTGAGAAAATGGAAGGTTTTTGTTCAGGTCCGCTTTATATTTGAAGGCAAGAAGAGCTGTAGCATCAGGTGGTGCAGGCAAATTTGATGCAGGAGCAGTAGAAGAAGCTACTGTGATGAAAAAACAGAGTAAAAAATGAGAAGTTGAAAGCAAAACAAGCAGCATATTGTTGCTGTGCAGCACCAGGGTATCGGTGAGGTTGGGGAAAAAGAAACAGAAGAGAGAAAAGCCCCCAGGGTTTGGTTTTTTTTTTTGTGGGTTTCTTTCTTCT
>Ga0307511_10002341_pt1 | contig 19802 bp, 27 predicted proteins | sample 13_EM_MG_FD_200266 | JGI IMG/M metagenome (GOLD analysis project Ga0307511, IMG submission 200266) | Populus trichocarpa ectomycorrhiza microbial communities from riparian zone in the Pacific Northwest, United States - 13_EM | ecosystem: Host-associated > Plants > Roots > Unclassified | place...
TCGTCTTGCGATTTTAAGGGGACTGTGCTGGCCGGTGGACGAGTTGGAACACGTTTAACATGTTGTGGTACCTTTACATGTGACGTTATTTGATAGTACTCCCGATCTTGACAGCCCCCCAAGTACTTATCGATCACGCAATACTCTCAGAGTCTCGCGCACACTTGGGCGAGAATGCCATGTCATCGTAATCTTGGCGCCCGAGTGCCTGGGCGATGAGCCAATGGATGTGCCTGGGATGCTTCCAGACCCTTCGCAATCTCCATCCAATCCCGCTACCCGGAGCACACAGTAACTCGCTAAGTACCCGCCGTCACCACCCCCCTCACTCTTATGCCCTCATGTCTAAGCACCTGGTTTACACTCTCCTACCGATAACTGCCTGGTTGCCAAAATATGGTTCGTGTTCCGCACCAAGAGCCTCCATCTACTTCTTGTTCTGATCCCCGAAGATCTCCGCTGGCTTTACGGTGATTTCGTCACAGGTTTAACCATTGCGATAGTCAACATACCTCAGGCTCTCTCCTACGCCAGCGTGAGCGCACAAAAAAGAAAAACGCGTGATAACCCTTGTAGGCTCACTGCCATACGTGTTACAGCTCGCTGGTTTGCCCCCTGAGTACGGATTGTACTGCTCATTCATTGGAACCACAGTATACCCCGTACGTTCAATCCCTGCACGTACCCGTCTGAATTCTCACACCTGTCAGTTCCTGGGAACCTCCAAAGACATCACCCTAGGTCCGATTGCGGTTGTCTCATTAACTGTGGCAGAAGTCATCTCCAACATCCATCAGAAGTATCCCGGGGTTTGGAGCAGCCCTCAGATCTCTTCCATGCTCGGATTCCTATGTGTAGGTACCGTCGGTTTCCACCTCCTCCCCTTCGCTAAGAGAACCTGTGTTTCCCAGGGAGTTGTCGTTTTTCTCCTCGGCGCACTTAGACTCGGCTGGTTAGTTGAGTTTATCCCAGCCCCTGCGGTCGGTGGATTCGTTACGGGGACCGCGATCCAGATCGCCAGCTCGCAACTTCCTCGTCTCCTCGGAATCAAAAGAGAAGGAGATTCCGCGTTCGAAGTCATCTGGAATACCTTGCGCAACATACGCCAGGCGCGTCTGGACTCTGCCCTCGGGATATCCGGGCTCGTCTCGTTATATTTGTTTCGTCGGATCTGCGAAGTTCTGACGAAAAAGTACCCGCGACACGGTTTGCAATTTCCACCACTACTTTGTCTTCTCTCGTTGACGTGGTTTTTTCCAGCCCAGACGTTCTTTTTCATCTCTGTCATCAGGAATGTATTCGTGGCTGTTGCCCTCACCTTTGTCTCCTGGGTGATTGTCACCAATTCTAATGGCAAACCGCCAATCGCTATCCTCGGCGAAGTTCCTCGTGGATTCAGAATCGGCGCCATTCCTTTCGATAAGAAGTTGGTGGGGGTCGCCTTTCGTCAATTACCCGTGCCGTGCGTCGTCCTGTTACTCTGTCACATTGCGATAGGAAAGTGTAAGTGGTCAAACCTCTTGTCTGGCATGTCCCCCCATTGTACGTCCCTCTAGCTTTCGGTCGTCAGGGCAATTACAAGACCGACCCGGACCAAGAACTCATCGCCCTCGGTGTGACCAACCTCTTGGGTGTCTTCGTTTCGTCGTACCCCACAACTGCCTCTTTCTCCATGACAGCTCTCAAGGCTAGGTGTCATGTTCCGACTCCCCTATCCGGCCTCTTCACCTCCTCGCTGATCGTCTTCTCCCTGTACACATTGACCGGCGTGTTCTATTACGTACCCACGGCGGGTCTCGCGGCCATCATCATCAGCGCCGCTCTGGCTCTCGTCGACGGGTCGGAAGGAGTCCATTACTGGTACATTTCCAGGGTCGAGGCCGTTATCTGGACCAGCAGCGTCATTGCCACCATCTTTGGTGGGGTCCAGTACGGTATAACAATCCCCGTCCTTGCTTCACTCGCCTTGCTTCTCATTAGGGTCGCTAAGCCGCAAGGTCGATTGTTGGGAACCACCACCTTGAGGCTCATCGATGACAAAGGGAACGAATCCACTCGCGAGGTGTTTGTTCCATTGGACCTCGGGGACGAAGGCGTACTTAACGCGAAGACGGTGGTGAAACCCCCCGCACCCTGGGTAGTGATTTACAGGCTGGGAGAGAGCTTGACTTATCCGAACGCGTCATCGGTGGCTATGTCGATTACAGAGTATTTCAAAGAGAATGCGAAGAGAAATCCACAGTTGGTCCAAACTGGGAAGAAGGAAAGGTTGTGGAACGAAACGAATAGGCCAGGCGGTACCAGTGGGAGAGAGAGCGAAAAAAGTAGGAGGCCGATCAGGGCAGTCGTGTTTGACTTGACGTCGGTGTGCGTGTGTTCGTTGTGCCCTTTACATATCCCTTCTCCTGACGCCCCATCCCTTTTCCCCGGCGCTTAGGTCCGTTGTCGATAGCACCGGCATCCAAGCCCTCCGAGACATTAAAGAGGAGGTGGAGAGGTGGACCGGGCACACAGTCGACGTGCGTCCTCCCAGCCTGATATATACCTAAGATTTCGATTAACCGCGCTCTTCCTCGATAGTTCCACTTCGCAAACATCCACCGAGCGGGTGTCCACAACGTTCTTGTCGCGGGAGGGTTTGGGGTCCCAACCCCGCCCAGACACCCAACACCCCTCCCTCCCACCGAACCTCTATTTCTCCGTGAGACCGTATCGGTGCGAGTTAATTACCAGGTGTACCAGAGTGGCGGTGAGGAGGGGTTGGTTGCCTGTGGGACGACCTCCCCGGGCCCAGGATACGTGCAAGAACCTATCGTGTCGGAGAGTACGCCTTTCTTCCACGTTGACCTCATCGCAGCTATACGGGCCACAGAGAAGCTCGGGTTGAGAGAGGAGGAAGAGGAGAACGAAAGTGGTGAGAGTGGACTGAATGGAACTTCTCGGGATGAGATCCTGATCGATCTACATGATTGATTCTATGAACTCGGGCGGGCAGTTCGGAACCACGCGTCTGAAAATATTATCGCAGATAATCCATGACATATTCTTGCTGTGGCTCTAATTTCAACATCACGGAACACCCTTTACGATAGACATCGACGAAAACAGGGCGTGACACGAATGACATGGCTCCTATTCTCGTCAACGGTTCTCGGGTCCAGATTTCGCGAAACGACCCGGGGCAGCATTCAAAAGGTACCCAGCGAGACGACTCAGTGTCACACTCGCGGGATCCACCAGCCATGGCAACTCAAGCTTCTCTCCCTATGGGTCGGACATTGGGTCGTGAAAAAATAATCATCGCGGATTGAATTGTTTCGAGCCCTAGACAACGGTCGGGGTCCTGACAGTTCCCTTTTCCAGCCAGGATATTCGAGCTTTAGAAAGTTCAAAGGGACATGGAAAGTCGCTCAGTCGCACAGCTGCTGCTGCCCTAGTACCCGTTCAGGACAGAGCTCTACTTTGAGAAATTTCGGCTCCACTTTGTTCCAATCAACTTGACTGCCCCGAGCTCGTGGTTCGGCCGGCCTGACCCCCCCCCCCCTTATTCCCCCAACCCACGCCACAACGTTCCCGTTACAGAAGGTTACCCGGGCGATATTTTTCACTGCTCCGCTCCTCTCCCTTTCACTCACGAATGGAGAGGCTAGGGAAACCAAGGCAACTCGCATGCCTATCCCAGCTACCAATCCGATACCTCTGTTCACCAGTACACCACCCGACCAGTTTGTCTTTCCCAACCTCGAAGGGGCCTGATATCCCGAGTTATAAAACCACTGCCTTGCCTCCTCGGTTATAATTGCACACGCATCGTACAAGTCAGCATTTGGTGTTGTACCGCCCACCAGGCGGCACCAATTGCGTCGAATCCAGGCTTTGACTGGAGTGCGGGATAGCGATCAGTAGGAAATTCCATGGCTGGTGGACTCACCGGCGCTGAAGCTCTTCTCGATAGGGTTCCTTGACCATCAAAGATCGTACGGTTGCCAGACCCACCAACGGTGACAACCGCGCCCGCTTTCACGTACTACAGCGAGCTCACTCCGGGAACTCCATCCGTGACACCTCGTCTCGTTCGGCGGTTGCCTTGCGAAGCATCTGGTACGGGAAGCCTGCGTTGTGGATCAACTCGGCGAACGTGCTTTGGGAGATGACGGTCTCCATGCATCATCAAGCGACCCAGTCGTGGACCTCATCGAGGTGTAACTCCGGGGCCCTCTCCAGCCGCTCTGAGACCGACCGGTCTGCTCGACGTCAAGGACTCGCGAACGACCGGATTGGTACGCGGGAGGGGGGGGGAGACGGTGCATTCGGTTCCATCGTATTCCGAACCGTCGAGCATCACACCCAAATATCACCTGAGACTGTTGGAAAGCCTTGCATCGGCCGCGGTGTATGCGTTTCCCTCGGGACATGAGTCTCTTACGTCCGGGATACCACCGTGATCATCCAAATCCCCCGCGATACAACACCGGAAATCCGAGACTGTGTGGTGACAACACTTAAATTTCTACTGTTTGATGTGGTTCCCCCCGGAGTCCTGTTAGTCCATCGGCCTCTAGTCTGCCTCCTTCCAATATACGTGTTCAAACCACGTGTGGTACGCGGCGGTCCACTTACAAGAACGCGGAGCGTGTGGGAAAATCATGGCGCGGTCGCTTTTTGGCAGGGGGTTGCCGGTCCCCAGACACGGTGCACGTTTTGTGCCGGACCCCATCTCAAACCCGTATGCCACGTACCGCCAACATCATATGCTCAAGGATTTTCACGCCACGCCGGAACACTTCGCGCTACAAAGCCTCACCCCCGTCCTTGATACCGCAATGACCCGCCACGGTATTCCTCCTACTGCGAAGCACACTCCAACTTACGACCACCCTCTGGGAAACGTCCCTGTCGACCCGGAATCACAAAGTTCCAAGCTTGACGGGATGGAAGCGGAGATGTCAAAACTTAACCTCGCTCGAGAAGAAGGGGAGCTCATGACCGATCCCAACAATCTCCCTCCCGAGGAAGAACCCCTGTTGTCACAGCCTCCTTGTGTTCCAATTTCCGAGGATCCCTTCTCCCTCAGGTTACCCCCGCCTCTCAGTTCTCCGTCGACGGGGACTTGGTCAATGGGTGGTCCGCCATTGATAACTATCTTTCCAACCGTTATGGACTCCAGGAGCTCTCTGGTCAGGTGGAACACGGGCTGTCAGAAAACTTCCCCATTCGACTTGGCCTTTGCAAAGGATCCACGGACCCCTCCATGAGCCGCCTATTTTCCTCTGCGGTGGAGTCAACTCCTCTGCCCCATGAATGTGACCTCTCGAGAGACTATGAATCTGTGGATGGTGGATTCCCCCATCGACCCCCCAGCAATATCCTCAGGGTTGATCCCCACGAGAAAGGCTACCTCGTTACCATCAGCGATAAGCCCGCTCGCCCCTGGAAGCTCCTCATCGAGGATCCTCTCACCCTAATCCAAATCGAGAGAGAGGGGTGGGACCTGCAGGCCGGCACGCTTATCCTAAACTTGGTCCGAAACGGCCTCCCGTTTCTGGTCCTCTACCCTTCTTGCCAGCGCCGCGGCACCTTTCACAAGACCCGAGGCCCCGTCGTTCGCCCGGAAGGAAAGCATCCAACTCGCGCAGATTACCTGGCGTTCCTCCTCGATGTGGCAGATTTCTTCAAGTCCCACGCCCACGCCCGCACAGCTGCTCTGTGCGCTGGTGGCATCCTGTGGAGAATCGCCGTGGACGTTCTCCCTCTACCCACAGAAGGGGAAGTGGTTTGTCCATTTCACCCCCAAGCTTGCACAGAATACACGGTCAACGGTCAACGCTACTGGTCACCAAAACTCACACTGGAGGAGGAGGAGGAGGTGATCGTAGGTGTGAATAAGTGGGCAGGTAAGCACGCGAAGGAGAGTACAAGATGTGGAGGGTGAGCATGCTTAATGTCCTGCAGATCCCAAACAAAGCCCCAAGCATGACAGTTGGTGGCCGAAGCACTCGGCATGGTCCGGTTCTGGGTTAGACTTTGGGGTGTGGACCCCTGGGGACGAACACTGGTACTCCAGAAGGAAGATAAACCTGACTGAGGACCTGGCGAAAGCCATTCAGGCGAAGGATTGGAAAAATAGCCTTAAGTTTGAACGTAAACATACCGCTAAATTCCTCGCTGGTGTTCGCTCTGTCGCCACATCGTTCATCGAGAACCGTCACCTGTGAAGTTGCTCACCACCTTTTTACGGTCTACCTGTGTTTCTCAGTTTGTAAAATAAATACCCCGTGCCTAGTAGTGATTTCTACTCCTCATCCGTTCATACCAGCCTCGACATTGCGCCGTTCGGATTGTATAAATATTAATTCACCCCATAATAGTACAATCCGTATCTCTTCTTGTCAGGTCGAACATCTTCGACTTCCTGGCTTGCCAACTTCTACGGGGCGGATCATCACCGGTACCTCCACCTGGATCGACGGCAGGACCAAGGTATTGCGGGTGTCTGGTCCGCCGCGGTCTCTATACGTTCTCCTAGAACTTGGATCCCTCCTAGACACGTGAACGGGTCGAGGTTCTCCGGCTAAGCTCTCTTGGCCACTCCGAACCTCCTCGCCAATAATGATTATTGGTAATCCCGATGGCCCCCTTCCGGGTTCGAGGTTCAGGTGCTTGGGGAGGAGGGCAGATACATGTATTTTATATAGTGCAGTTCCGGGAAAACACACAGCTTTAGGAGTACACGATACGTGAAGGGGGTATTACGAGTGGGAAGAGGTTCGTTGGGTCATGAAACTTGAGAAGTAGGTGTTGAGGACTCCAACGTCCTCGAGAGGTGCTACGAGTCCGACGTATCCATCTGGTCGAACGACGACGATTGCGCCAGCATTGCGGTCGATCCCGTAGGTCGAATAAGCCTTTCCACCAGCACTGGCAGCGACGGTGACGTCGTCAACGAAAACTCTAAACCATCGACAAGTGTCAGTCGCAGTTCAACGTTTCCAAGGTCTCGAAAGCTGACTTTGTCCAATGCGATCTCAGGAATACCGGAACATCCAAATGGCTCGCTGTCTCTTTCCTCGTGGCACAAACGGTCAACAGCTCAAACACCTTCCATCCCGCAACGCCTGACTTAGCCCTTCCGTACTTACTCAAGAAGCTCTCCGGCTTTCCAAGAGCTTCAGCCAACTTCTGGGCTCGTTCGGCTTGAGCGGGCTCCGCAATATCTCCAAGGAAGACTATGATTTTGAATTTCGTGTCGGCAGGACAGAGATCTTGAAGTTCGTATGGTCTGGAGTTGGCGGCTTGGACAAGAATTTGGGGGATTATCCGTTGGCCGATTGGAAGGCCTGGAGCAAGGGTTTGGTAGGTGATGTCGGTGATCGTAGAAGGAGCGTAGTGGACGCCGATCCCCGAGGTGAACCCCCCGAAGGTCTGGAAAGCTCTAGTGACTACGTCAGTAGCAGGTTTCGTGGAGCAGAATCTTCAGTCAACCTACTCTAAGAACTGTTCATGTGACACGCCGTCCTGATTCCCCTGCGTCGCCGCTTTCCCAGAGAACAAAGCAGAGAACTTTCGGTCAAAGTTGATCAAATCTTGTGCGTATTTCCGCCGCTCGAACTCGTACTGCGGTCGGCCCTCAGTGGGGATTGTATCCTTTAGATCGAACGGCAGCTTACGAGTTTTAGCAGCGAAATGTCAGCCCAACCCCGCAGGACGTGGGTAAGCTTCCAAACTTTGAAAGTGGTCAGACGCAGGAACAAATCAACAAGTCTACCACATTCACCAAGGTTATGGGTATCGTTCATGCTGGCGTTCATACCCTGACCAGCCTTGGGGGAATGCGTGTGACAAGCATCACCAGCAATGAAAACGCGTTCGTGGACGGAGAACTTGGATGCGACTCGTTGACCAACTACATCCGACGGTTAAGTGGAACTTCATTATAACGCAGGGCAAAGGGTAACGCACTGATATAAATCGTCCACCAATCGATCTCTCGGGGGGCGATTGCATAAGGTCTGAAAATCTTCTTGGCCGCCTGCGAATCGAAACTAAGTCGGCCTGCTGCGCTTGGGTGCAAATAGTGTCCCCACCTGTAGTATATGATCTGTTGACACCCTATTCTTGTCAACCCTCCCCGTGGCAGGGTCGACAACTTGTTTATCACTCAGTTGAATGTACAGCCGAGCCTTGTCCCCTTCTCTGGGGATTACCATGGCCGAGCCGTTTTCTGAATGGATGGCGCAGCGATTACGGATATCCGGGAAGTTTGTTTCAAAGACAGTATCAACCACGCCCCAGATGAGATCTATCGTGACGCGATCATCATTAGCCACAGAAATGGGTTATGGCAGGGTCGATGGAGTGCGAACGCCGCACCTGTCTGTTCGCCTTCCATCTGAATTCCGAAGCTCTTGCGAACCCACGAGTGAGCACCTATTTCAGGACCCGGAGATCAACGTCCCACTCCTGTTCGGTACAACGTGGGGAGACGCGACCACTAACCATCAGCCCCAACGACAAACCGCGCGTTCACGACCTCGGTCGAAGACTGTTCATCAGTGGCGTTAAGTCGTTCCAGATGCACCTGGTTCCAGGCCAATTCAGCGTAAACGTGCACGTCGACGCGTCCGAGCGTCGGAGTGGCGTACCTTGACGGGGTATGCTCTAGGATCTCTGAGTTCTGCCTCGTTCTGCGAGAGTTCAATGGAGGTGGGCTTGATCGGACGTTCCACTGCTCGGCCCATAAGACGCAACGAGTCTAAGAAGATAGATTCGATGGCCCCTTGATGCAACGTGACCTATGATCCAGCCGTGAGTTTAGAATTTAGTGCTCGTTCGGAGGAACCGCAGTATCCCTGCGCGACAAATTATGTGTAACGTTACCAACCTCGAAAGGATATCTGGCGGTAGGCGCTGTGACGTCTGGGGCTCGTCCGGTACGTTCGATCCCCCCATTCGGACTCGGGTTGTAGAAGGCCTGGCACAGAGAATGACGTCAGTCAGTCGCGGATCACTCTATTACACGTTCCTGCGGAACGAGTGGTATTTTGAAGAAAACTGACAGCCATGTGCATCTGATTCCCCTCACGCAATAGGCGTTCTGCAAGTCCATAGCTCTGAGAATGAGATGCGTCAGTGCCCAGAGATCGCCGCTAATATCAGGGAGGTTGACGACCGACCTGGAGCACTTCGATCGTTCTGGGTTGGATTCCGTCGGCTTGTCCCGCTGCGACCATAACTGGTCTGGAATCCAGCGATTAGACTGGATCAGAAGGAGGGTCGCGAGAGCCAGGGGTGGGGGATGCCGTTCTGCCGACCGCCTCGCACGCTTACCTCTGGTCTACGATTCGGACATTCACTCCAGCCCGCGCCAACCCGTTAGCGCACATGAGCCCCGCAGGGCCAGCACCGATGATGAGGACATCTACGTTGGACTTGGTGGACATAGGAGAGGGCGAGAAGGATAACGATGGAAGGTCATCTAACTGGGACGCTTATAAGAACGAAATCCCCTCCCAGCCGACCCCACGCCCTTCTCGTGGGCGGTCAGTATCCTTAAACGGCAATATCGCACGAATGGAGAGATTCAAGATCCGGATCTCGGCAAACAAACTCACGCATTGCCACATTCGAGGGGGGGTTCCCCACAGCTGCTGGATGACGTGAACACTCACCGCGCCGCTCGCCCCATAAATGAAAAGCGGGGCGATATGGTGCGGGAGCAGAAGCGGGAGCTCGAGGGGATTGGAAATATGGTGTCGGTCGGGGTCACGATAACGAGGGTCGAAAAACAGTGGATGACAGTGACTGGGTGTCCGTTCGTAAGACGAGATGAGGCTATGGGTACGTATATCCGTAATGCCATCATTATGATTGAATCGATCAACATCCCGAAGTATGAACCAAGCCCACCATCGTGGAACAGGGCCTCACGTCGACAATTACGGTTAGGGTGTGATGCAGTGAATGAATGTAGTGAGTGAGAATAGTAACCCGATGGGGAATAAGCCTCGTACCAACGTGTATAGTGAACAGGAACTCATGACGAGATGCGTGGTGCCTGCACGGATAAAGGTCGGGTTTGCCACGCGACGCTGGCTTCCAGTGTGCAAACCTAACGCGCAATACACAACCCTCAGCCCACGCCACAACCAAACTGAATAACTTTGAGATGGGGCTGGCCAGATGATCAGCGAGAAGAAGTGGGCGCAGTCATACGTTTGACAGCCACAATCCGTGGGGACCCGCGGGGAACACTCTACCGATTCGAGACAATACGTGGTGTACGTTTTGCGATTCCAGGTGAAAGGTTCAGAGACAACGCCCACACCCCACGCAATGGGGTCCTAGCAAATCCCTTATAAGTGTTTTGGTACCCACGTAGAACTGCGTGTGCACGGTGCTGCCTTAGTCACCCATTGTACGACCCCCGGGCACATCGTGTGCCCGTCCGCCGAGCGGTTCGAGGCCACATTTAAACGTGACATTCGTGCTGCGCTGAGAACCTTTGCGGGCGGGGTGACAGGAAACGAGTGCAGACTTCGCTTCCACCGAGCCTCGTGAGGGTAGACCTACCCGAACGAGAACCATACGATACGCTGTGTAAAATAGGTGGTAGTGCCAGGCGAACGTCGCGAGAGATTCCGTTTCATAAGGGGCAGTTTCTTGAGGGCAGGGATTTGGAAGAGATAAAGTCAGACTGGTCGGCGGTGAAAGCATAAGCAGCAGCGATCGTTTGGGGTCATGTCTTCGTCATGACTCGGTCCGAGTGGTGCGCGGATGAAGCTTTCACCGTAAATCAGTGTTCGGTATCTGGGAATGAAATGGTCTAACATAGTCCTCGGACTCCTCGGTGAGAACGACGGCAGATGCATGTGATGGTAGCAACGGTAATGACGGTCAAAGATCTGGGACCACGAGAACTGAAGGAGTTGACCCACATACACATTGCTTGCCGCACATACAGTAGACCGGTCCCGTCCCCGAAGATATTCTCACGAGCCCACATTCAGTGCTGCGCTCAGTGTTCAAGTTCGACGTTCAGTTCTTGAGTATCCGGTCCTTGTCTGCGCCGTGGCGCTAGATAAAAAGCACCGACAGTGTCAAAGTACCAGAACCTGCCGGTTGTGGTGGAAACATCGCCCGGAGAACTACCCACTGGGGCACGAGGGGTAGAATTCCATTCTCCACTACATCTCCGAGTCGCAGGAAATAGAAGTTGTCGTGTCCCGGCCGACGCTAGAATACGCCGCGCTCAGTCATGGAGTTCTGCTGCGGCATCCTCAACCATTCACTCTGATCCTGAACGACTCCATGAGATCGGACCTTCCGCGACTGATAATTGAAGGGCCCCATATTGACGTCCACCCCGTAGCCCACTGCTGAGACCAAGGCCGCCCCACTTACCCTGCGCTCCAAGAACAGAGATTGAGGGTTTTCGAGGACCAAGTACACCGATTCGGCGAACACGCCGACGCCTTGATGTTGGCTTCGCGTCCCAAAAATTCATCCACGTATTTCCAACAGTCCAGAACAGGTGGTACCGTGCCGAGTTTCAGGGCTCCATTCAATCACCCCGTGAATGCGATCTCCCAACCCTCGAATTTCCTTTTTCCGATAGGAGACGCAGATGGGAATTCGGTATACCTCGTTTGTATGGCGATGTCCGACTCCAAATATATTAAAGACGTACAAGGTCTCCAAGGCTATTCATATCCATGCTTGTATTCGTGGCCTCTGGTATGCATATAGCCGGCGCGTTTCCCTGAAACACCTAACTTAATACTTGAACTTAAGGTTAGAGAAGACTTGGGCGCGGTCACACTGGCATTGTACATTACCCGTTATCTGCAGCTGCGCCACGGCGCTCCAAACTCCACTTCACCTCGCTCCCGGTCCAGTAGCCCCGTGTTGCTTGGCGCTGTAGGGATTCTAGGTGTTTGCGGGACCGCCAGGCGGCTGTGACGAATCAGGACGCGCAGACTGTCAAACAGATAACAAACCTCATGAGAAATAAATGCACGCTCATAACAGCCTAGAAGCTATCATCCCCTTCTCTCGGATATAGGTAGTCTTGAACCGAGTAGGTGGGTGGAGCTATTCTCCAGAGTTGTCGCCGCCTGACTGGCGGGTTCGGAACACTGTGACCGAACATCGAAAGATCGAGTACCCAGATATCTATTGCCGCCCCTCCGGCCGTCTTGCAACATTGTAAGGGGGGGAGGGGGATCACAGCAACACCGCGCGGGTGATTATAGAATTTAGGGCAGTTTAATACGAGACCAAGAGGTAGGATAAGAGAACCCCACTCGAGAACCTCTCATGGGAACATAGCGCATAAACTCGAAGTCCTGAGAAGCAGTCCGGCTCAAATCGCCATTTGGTCGCACGGCACGCGCCTGCCGGGCAGAAGGTCAAAATCATTCTTCCAGAAGGCAACCAGGGGGAGCCAAGAGGAAAATCGAAGCAACAACCTAAAGGCTTCGACGAACCCCCGGAAAAGCGCTTCTTTATTGTCCATCAGCCGCCCCGCAGGTTCGCGTTCTGTTGCCTAGCATCCTTGTCGGTCGAGATGGGGAGATGTAGCCCGGGTTGAATTGGAGGGGTGATCGAACATATGATCGTCCCTGAGAGCCGTCGGTCAGCGGCGGATTTTACGGCGACAAGTTTCGACACTCCAGTCCCAGGGTCTCGGTCATGAGCGGTTCACCTGTCACTAGCAACGAGGTCGGTGACGCCCGCTGGTTCACTCGCAACGATTGCTCTCAACATGAACAAAAAGGATTCCACAAATCTACAGTGCCTGGAGAAAAACGACTTGGCGACCAACGAAGTCCACCACATCTACACATGTTTGGATATGACTACAGTAGGTACACACAAAGATGGAGGATATCAACCGACAAGGCGGGGAGAATAGAGTCAGAACGGGACGAGGTGACTCTTTTCGAATGGGAACAAAAACGAAACGGACCAGAAACAAGGGGGAGGCGTAAATGAGCGACAAGGGTAGGAATCAGCCTTTCGAGAGCGCAAGGAGAGAAAAGACAGATGGTATGTAAATGGTTGTAAGGTGAAGGCCGTGAAGCCATGTAAAGACCATTCGGTAGAGGGAAGGAACGGACAACGAGAGAGATTATCGAAAAGCAACGGTGCGAACTGAGGCTCTAAACTACAGTGGATTGGGGAAAGAGATGAAACGGCGGCGGGAGAAAGTTTAGCAATGGGGAAGAGCAGTATGAAGATCAATACGAAACAAACTTAAAGGACAAATCGGTGTAAAGGGAGCCTGACGAAGATTTGAAAAGTGCCGCGCACAGAGAGAGGCGAAATTAGATCAGAACGGCAGCGTTGTACTGTGAGAGAAAGGTGTGAAGTAGCGAGAAACAGAAACTGGGACAAGGAGGAAGCTCGATCAGAAAGGGACTAAGGCAAGGACGAAGGGTAATAGGCTGTAAAGCCCATCTGGGTCACATATAGCTGGGCTCATCATCTCCCGTCGATCGTCGGGACGGGAGGGAAAATCGGGATTTCGAGAACGGAGAGGGAACCGCAGCGAGCGATTCGAGCAGGTTGAGAGGGTAGCACGACCTGCGCGTCCTGCCGTCCTTCGTCATCCCCTAGTATATCGCGTCGAGGAGAGTAGGAGAGATAAGAACCTCCGGCTTAAAACCCAGTGTTGCTCTTTCCCCTTCCACCGGCAGAGCTCAATCCTCGGGCCCTATTTGGACTGCCCTGTGTGTTGTACGGATACCCGTTGAGTCCTCCGTTGGCGTTTGGTTGACCGAAGAACCCGGGTCCACCACCACCCATCGGAGCCGAGTCGCTCCTTGCCCTAGACAGCTTCTTCCCTGGATCGCCTCCCACGTTTTGGTTAGCGTTTGGATTGCCGCCGGCAATGGAGGGGATGGTACCCATTGGCGGTGGGTCGACGGGGCTCATTCTCTGCCGCTTTACCCTGTCATCTCCCATGTGGCCTGGCCGAGGGGATGGAGGTAGAGATGTATGGTCGTATCTCCCATCGAAATTGAAGCTGCTCTGCCTCGACAAGTTGTGCGGGGAATTGGTCTGCTGATGATGCATCGGGAACTCTGATGTCGTAGGGGATGACGCAGGGCTGAGCGAATAGCTGTGCGCATTAACGCTCGGAAGAGACAAAGACGGGAGGTGAACATGGCTAGCTCCTCCCCCGTTCATCACCGAGCTTGCAGGAGAGACCGGTGAGTTTGAAGATCCAGGCGCCGTGACTAAGATGTTAGGCCCCCCAAGAATCTCGCGGTTCTCTAGCAGGTCCATGGGAAATTGGACAGGCACTGAATATGGAGACGCCGCCACCGATCAAAGGCCAAGGCACGCGATCATCCCAACCAAAAGAGCACAAATGAACGAAGAGATCAGCGTTCGCTCAAAACATCCCAAAGGCAACGGGAAAAGGAAGGAAAAGGAACAAGGCGAATAAACGAAAGACAAACGTACATCCTCCCGGGAAGGCTCTGTCAACCACGTCCCACATGGTTTTGACGGCGGTGGTGAGTCTAATGACTTTCCTCCGCTCCAGCTCAAGGTCCTTCCTGATCCGTCTATTCTCGTCCTTCATGGCAGTTAACTGGACGACAATCTCTCCGGGCAACTCCAGTCGCTGTTTGAGGCTGGTCAATGACGGATCGGGATCCATTGTCTTCCTTTTGATCTCTTCGAGTAGATCGGGGCGTCCCCGAAGGAACTTATGGTGAGAGAACTCCCAAGTTTGGACATCGGAAGAGGATCTTTGAGACCGTGGCGTCTAAGAAGGGAGCGAAGGCGTTAAAGAGCCGAATGAAATGGAAACCCAGATTTCTCAGGCGGAGAAAGGCACCCACCCTGTTGATCTTGTGGAAACCGTACATATTCAGTTGCCTAACGAAACTGGAGAACTGTTCAAAGGCGAGGGGACGTGGAGTCGGGGAAACCAATGAGAATGCAGTCTACGAGCCAGAGCTTAGGCTTACGTTGTTGTGTTTGAAGTGAGATCCCAGGATAGTTCTGCTGAACTCTGCGACATTGGAAACGACGAAGCTTGTTCCGAGCTCTGTCCAACTTATAAACTGGGCAGATTTTGGATCGATAATCATCCTGGAGCAGGATTCTCAGAATCCACGACCGGTGCATGAAAGAAAGAAGGCCTACTGGTAGAGCTTGGTGACGAAATTGTTGGTAGTGATCGGCTTCCCGCTGAGCGAGCCACATTGCGACATTGGTTTCAAAGGATCATCCTCACCGCCACTGTTGCTCCCGCCATCAGCGGGACTCCCAGAGACGGCATTTGTGTAGGACATGTCCATTTCGTCGTAAACGGAGCCTTCCAGGTCGCCGGTCTCGTAGAGGTTGTCCTCTAGCATGGTGCCATTAGCGGTGAAGCTGCGCTTTCGGGGGATAGACTTTTCGTCAGAGGAGGACGAGCGAGAGCTGGTTAACCTGCGGGAATAATCATATTGAACGGAGACCGCCGATTGGTCGTCATACCGATGGTCGAGGGGTGGTGGGACGAACTGGAAAGGGTGTACAGCCGGGTGGTGATGATGGTGGAGGTGGGTCGCAGGGCCGCCGCTTCCAAGTGCCTGCTGAGCAGGGCTGATCGGGGTGATGGGAGAGACGGCAGAACCTGTCGACGGGTGGGTTGAGGGCGTGATTGGAGAGAGATTGGTGGGGGAGGCGACAGATAGGCCGGAAATGTTCAAAGAAAGAGAGGTGGAGGTCTGAGGTCTGCTGTCAGTAGAGCCGGGGGTGGAGTAATGGTGGTAGAGCTGTTGTTGCTGTTGGTGGTGGTGATGGTCCTGGGCCAAAGAAGAGGACTGCGGAGGCTGCAACAAACTGGTGAGGGGCGCGGTTGTCTGGTTCCATGACTGCTGCTGGGGTTGTGGTTGCTGTTGGTGTGGGTGTTGCTGCGTCTGCTGAGGATGGTGCGGGTAGTGAATCTCGGTGGTAGATTGAAAATCCATCAGGACGGTTCTGCAGAGGAGGTACTGGGTCGCAGAAAGTTTTACAGCAACCCCCACGAGACAGCGCCAGCGGACTCTATGCGGGAGCGGAGGGGGAGAGACGGAGGGTGTTTTTGAGGAAGGAGGGAAAATGAGTTGTGCTGTGTGGACAGCCGGTGTTATGATAACATATGGTCAGCACGTGGCCAATAAGACCCCAGATTCCGTATCCTCGGCTCGTCCCGTCCCCAGGAGCTTGGAGGGCCGGTGGTAGCTTAGCTTTGCCCCCTTCCGTCGGGCTCCTCTACTGCTTGGCCGCTGCTGGATATCCGGAGCACGCCGGTGAGTACGGACACAGGGGCTCTGGGCCTTTCCCCGCCCTCATGCCCGGGGGATGTAGGATCCTCCCCTCCCCGGGGCAGCTTAGAATGGCAATAATCACATACAACTCTTACGGTAACTGGCGGCTTCCGGCATGATCTCGACCAACCTCCCCTTGGCCGTGCACAGATCGTGATTCATCTTATTTGGTGTGTCTTCGAAACGCGTCGAAGCGAAGGGCCAACCCGCTTTGGCGTGGCATCGGCGAAGGCAAACAAAGTTTTCCAATCCCCCTGGCCAATTCACCCATTTGGGGGGGGGGACGGCTGCTCTTTTTGCCAGCGGCTGATGGTTTCAACCCAGGAAGCGCTTGCTTTCATCTATGTAAGCCTACCCGCGAGCGGTATAAAATCCCACTTAATTCCACCCTGAACCTTTTACGTGCCATGTCCATTCAACGAACCCGGGATGTGTCTTGACCGGGGGACAATTAATTATCGTGCCGCTCGAGGTGAGGCGATCTGAGTTCTTTTGACGGGGTGAGACCGCCAACGATCCCCCGCATCGTTCTTGGCGCGATTTCGGACGTCCCTGGGAAAACTAGCCCTGTTCCACTCGACCCACTGGGGGAATCCTCCAAAGCTTCTTGATTTTCGGCCGGAGCAGCCAACGCAACCTGCCCGATCACCAGGTCACATGGCGATTCCCACGCTTGCAACGACTTTTCGGGCTGGCTCTGCTCAGCTGACGGGAGGCGTGAATCTGAGGATATTTGGGTGAGATAAGCCCCAAGCGTACCTTCCCATGAGGAGCCTGGGCTGAGGAGTGGCCCTATGTTTCAGCGCAGACCGGACCGAGCCGCAGTCGGCCGCGATACTGAGACGGCTTGGGCCCACTGTTCCTCCTCGACACAAAAGACAATCCACTATCACTACATAGACCGGGAGATGCGTTCTTCCGGAGAACAAAACACGCGTATTGTCTTCCGTAGAATTTACCGCGAATTTCCATTGGCTTCTGTTTTCGAGCGTGAATGAGCACGTGGCCAGCTCTCCGCATAACCGTGGCATCGACCGGGCGCAGGTCCAACCACACCACCCGCTGCAGCTGCACGCACGGTCCGCGCACCTCTTCCAGTTTCCCAGCTATCTTCCAAGCCGACCCTTACACTCGTTTTCTTCATATCTGCGCAGCCCCTCACGACTTTCACGATCCACAGTCATGGCACAGCCCGTCTATGACCAACACCCTCTTCAAACATACTTTACTGGTCCGCCTTCCGCTCAAATTCCCTCTCAGACCTCGTCATCTAACCCGCACTCTCCTCGTCTTACGTTAACAGAATCTGAGAGAGACATCGAGGTCATGCCTGGAGGGGATTACGATGATGTCGACAGCCTGCGGTCCGGCAAGCTTCCGTTTGCTTCCACCGTGTCTTGGGCTTTGAACGTACGCCAGATCTAATCTGTCTCATTACGTTCTTCAAACCACTCACTATCTGGACGTTCCTCTCCCAGGCACTAAATCTACATTCCAAGTCCTACTCGAAGGTCTTCGCAGAGCGCTTCAAGTACAATGTCATTTCATCGTCACTTTTGTCGACCTCCCTGCAGTCCACGCAGCGGCGAACGTTTCACTCACAATTTCCTGGGAGGCTCTCGTTAGCCTCTGAAACATCCTCCGTCTACCCCGCAGGCACGCCGGCTCCATCACCCACCCTCCTGGATTCGTTTACCGATTCCCATTGGCCGCTAACGCTCGTCTGTATGGCCCTTGTGGCGCTTATCACCGACAACTTTGTCCTGGCTGCTCTCATTGCAACCTCTACCATCCTCCTTTTCCACCTGTCCAAAGCTGAGAAAAGCGTCAAGCCTCAGACCATGTCACTCGTGAGTGTCTTCACCTCGTGTGACCATCAACTTCTAAAACGGGGTTCCCTTCCTCAAGTCATTGGATACCCTCGATGAACTCATCAGGGCCGGCAACGGGTGGCACTCTGTTGTCCACGATGCCGTCACAATATTGGAGAGCGAGGAGCAGAGGTGATTTTAACATCAGCTATTTGCGAGCTCCCGTAATACTTACGAATGTTCATCTCCAGCAGCTTCTATGGCCCAACAAGCACGTCTTCTCCATCCACATCCTTACGCATGGCTTTGCAATCCTCCCTACACACAACCCAGGTCCAGACCGATAACATCCGACAGCTATTCTCTGCTCTTACGTCTCCCGCGGACCTTGCTCCGTTATCGGAGATGTATGCTCCAGCCTCACCGATCAAATCCACCTTCGATTTGACCTCAGATGCCGCCGGTTCGAGCACGCTCCGAAGATCTCAAACTGACACCCCCCGCACGAGGGCACGGACAATGAGCGTGCCCGATGTATCCTCGGTCGTTGACAAAAGGGCCACGTGGAACGGGTCATACAGCAATCTTGCCCGATCCAACACTTCGCCGATGCAGATGTACAGGAGAACCCTCAACGGCAGAAATCGCAGATCCGAGATCCCACCTCCACCAATGAAACAAACTCCTAGCTTCTCTGCTCCAGTCACTCCGTTCTTGGACGGTGTGAAGGAGGAGGTCGCAGAGGATTCGGAAACCTTCGGTCAGGAGATCGAGCTACCTCGCGATTACACCGTGGCCACGGGCGTGGATCGAAGTGAGGGGGGGGAGGGTGAGAGCCCTCCCGTCACAAGTAGTGATGGGGAACAATTTGGACGTGCCGCGTTGGATATGAAGCGGAAGCATATGAGTGGAGGGCTGGAAGCTTTCCGACGTATGGGGTATGATTCGTTCGACAGCCCCAGATCCCCATCAAGACCTCAACCTTCCAGCCCATCCCCTTCATCAAGATTTACATTGCTCCAGACCTCGAGGCATCCTTTATCGATATCAGCTCTTAATCTCGCTTTACAAGGCGCCCTGTCTGCGAAACGGTACACGTGTTCACACCTCCTTGCGTTAAGGTTTGAAGAGGAGGAAGAGTATTGGGAGGATGTGAGGTCCGTCATGACCCTGCTGACCACTTCACTAGTGGACGCTACCGAACGGCTGATGGAGGCGTTGGATGATGCGGAGAAACGTAGGATTACCGACGAGACGCCTAGCCTGCCATCCTTATCCAGGGAAGCGAGTGCCTCTCCGCCGAACCAGGCCACGAGTCCCTCACAAAAACTCAATTCCCTCCGATCACGTTCACGTTCCCCCTCATTCAGACGAGCGTCACACTCCCGTTCACATTCACAAACCCAATCCTACCCGCAACCCCTCTACCTCCCCCAACACCTCACTTCAGTCCCCCGTCACCTTCGATCGGACTCGGCTTCGACTTCATCAAGCGCCCCCCCCAATGCGAACGATTCGGAGTTCCCGGCAATCGCTAAAGCGAAGAAGCCGTTCCGGAGCATCGAGCAAATATTGTCCTATGCTCCGACGCCCAGCCATTTGATGAGGTTCGCCGGTCATGTGGACGCGCTCACTTGCACTCTGAACGAAGCGAGGGACCACCTGGAACACTGCGTTACCG
>Ga0307511_10002342_pt1 | contig 19798 bp, 16 predicted proteins | sample 13_EM_MG_FD_200266 | JGI IMG/M metagenome (GOLD analysis project Ga0307511, IMG submission 200266) | Populus trichocarpa ectomycorrhiza microbial communities from riparian zone in the Pacific Northwest, United States - 13_EM | ecosystem: Host-associated > Plants > Roots > Unclassified | place...
AAACCTCAGGGAGGATGTTGGGTTCTGGATAGTTGCCCTTCACCAGCTTTAGCGTTTGGTTCTGGTCCTTACCACTCCCCTTGCCACTCTTATTTCCAGCTTCGTAGTCATAATCATCTTGGTATTGGGACCCGTACTTCACTCTATATAGCCTTTCAGCTTCATCCTGGATGCGATGTTCGTGGGTAGCTCTGAAGTTGTCTTCCCAGAGTCGCAGTTGAATATCAAATGTCTGCTCTGATGCCTGGTGATTTTTGTTTTTACGCCTGTGTTCTAGAATGTCTTGGCTGTAGTTCATATAGCTCTCCCACTCGTCACCCACTTCTTCCCCAATTTTGGCCAGTTTTTCCAATCTAGCTACCTTCTACATAGTCTCACTTAGCAGCCATAATCTACTCTAATGGGACTAAGTATAGTTACCTTAGCAGCATCCTTCCAATCAAACAGCCTTTCCAACCTACCTACAAAGATGCCATATCTCTCTTCCAATTTCCAATATATATTACCCTCACCGATGGTTGCGTCCAACCTCGGCAGGGGCAATCTTTGGGGTTTCTGGGCGAGGTGGTCTTTTTCTAATGCTTCCTCCGCTAAACGCTTCATCTGCTTCATCCTTGTTAAGGCAAGACCCCGACTGGGGTACTTTGCCTTATACCGGGCATTGATTGCTTGTCTTGTTGCTTTTGGGTCTACTCCTGGCTGTCGTTCGGTTCGTTTGTATTCGTAGTCTTTGTGCGATGCTTTGATATGGCGCTGCAGGCTGCTACTAGCTAACTTGCCTTTATACGACTTTAAACAGTCGTCGACTAGACACTCCATAAATGTTGTGAGGTGAGGTGACGTGGTTGGGTTGGGCGGGGTTGCTAAACTAAGGGAGTGGGGAGTGGATGTAAACAGGAGTCACCGTGACAGGAGTTGATGTAAACAAACAGAGTGAACGACTCGCTTAAAGTGTAATTCGGTGTATATGGACACATAGTTATCATATACTGTTATATTGACGCATATAATTATCTCATTATCATATGTATACATATAAACTATCAAATATACCGTCATATGGCTGCATAAAGTTACCATATACCGTCATGTGGACGCGTAGAACTATCAGTCCCACGTGATCATTCCATGTCTGCCAATATTCATTGGCCAACATACCATTCCATATGAAACATAATCCGAGGTCTTTATATACTGCATGCACGAGGACCGGTAAATGCAGCAAGGGGAACGAATGCTACACGTGAAGGGTGGACGTAAGCTTAAGACAGCACCACAGGTGGCGTAGTCTTATAGTATTGAGGAGGAGAGCTGTACTGTGCGACGTATTCAAGTACGGAGCGGAAGACATTATGGCTGCTGCACTGTGCAACGTCTTCAAGTATGGGGCGTAAGACATTATGGCTACTGCAATATGCGACGTCTTCAAATATGCAGCGGAAGAAAAAGTAAACATGCCGCTTAATTTAGCCCTGAGTGGGATTGCCACTGCGTGTACATTACTTAAGAATGGTGGGAACTTGGAATCTCAGACCTCTTAAGTAATATGTCAGCTGCATGCTAGAGGTGCTTGAAGCAGGCAGGATTCCATGAATATCATATATATTTCAATGTAAACGTACCTAAAATGTAACTTGTTTATAATTTAATAGCCTACAGTCGAACCTGTCTAAATGCACCAATTCTGTCAGGACACTTTTGATGCATTTAAGCAGGTTTATGCGGTAAGACTGGAAGTGTTGGCCCTAACCAAAAAACTCGTCAGGTGGCTATGATGCATTTTAACAGGATATGCACTTAGAGGGGATACATTTAGAGAGGTTCGTCTGTATATCCAAGCAAGGCCATCTGTACAAGATTCGAAAATTGACTGATATACACAGTTAGGCGGCAAAAGTCTACATACGTTTTTTTGACCACTCATAAAACCAAATCATACGTAGCGCCTGATTATACATGATAAATCTGTACTCCATATGGGGCAACCACTTCATAACAGCCAACTTAATATGACTACCACAGAATAGCAAGGCAAGCATGAAAGCATTACAGAAATCTATGTTAGTCAGTTGTATACCGTAACATAAGATGGTATTACAGCGCAAGGAGGTTTATATCTTGACACCCCACAAACCGATTTCAACCTCCAAATTCAGAGTACTTAGTATGGTATTTGGAGATCCCTTTGTTAGTAGGGCATGTTTTCAGAGGCCGTAAAAGGATTATAGACATGTAGCTTTCTCTGCATACTTATTCGCTGGAACGATAACTGTGGGAAGTTGACCGGTCACCTTCCCCATGTAGGAGCTCGAGTTGTTCATCAGAGAAATCATTAATCGAGTATCTATTTCTTGCAATGAGGGCAATTGAGATTGTTTTCATGAATTGTAGTCTTGATTGAAATGACCGAATCACATCTCCGTTCCTGCTGCGCCTCTGCTATACTTAAAATGCTATACATGAATCGCGAATCAAATCAGCTGCCTTCTCCGCAATTGCATACACCGTAGCTTGTGAAGGCGTCGCAATCTGCAATGGAATCACACTAGCATCCACCACCCTCAAGCCCTTCACCCCATATACCCTCAATGTATGATCCACCACACCCCCTTTATCTTCCGGCAACATAGAACAAGTTCCAACGGGGTGTTTAATAGTCTCTACCGTCTTTTTCACATGCGTCCACCACTCTTCATCAGTCAATTCGGCATCACCGGTAGGCTCAATGCGCCGAACAATATATTGCTTCAGTGGCATTGTTCGCGAGACCTTATCAGCGAATCGAAGACCCGCAATGAGTATTTTCCTGTCGGCCTCGCTCGTAAGTGCTTGTGGCTGAATTTTCGGGTAGTCAAGAGGGTTAGAAGAGTTGATGTGAATTGAGCCACGGGAGTGAGGTAGCATAATTGCCGCAATCAGGCTCAGATAAGTCTTCCCGGGTTCTCCAATCGCAGTGGGGGAGAACTTGACCGGGGCGAAGATGAGCTGGACTTGTGCAACATCCCGGGATGTAAGCTGGGAAAGGACTATTGCGTCAAGCAGGCGATCGCGGGGTGATTTATCCATATCGTACAATGAGTTTTCGGTGGCTTGAGCTATTGAACTGATTTCCTGGGATGTCATTATGTCACTCAGGGGGAGCATTGCATAGAGAGGGATGTTGCTTGTGAGAATTCCCGTCTTGTTGGTTTCGTATTCCGCTTGCACTGCTGCGAGGAATTCCGGGTTACTGAAAAGGTCACTGGTGAGCATACCAGGGACGAGCTCGTAAGCGATTGGGGAAACTGTTATCAGAAGCAGTCAGCATATATTTTGATATATACTTTATAGCATAAGAATAGCGACACCAGAAACTACAAAATTGCTTTGGGGGGGGGTATTCTCACACAAGTGTTCTTGCAGATTTTCACCCACATTTGGATTATCCACAACGACAGGTATTCCATGTTTGCTCAAGAGTGATTTTCCTCCAATTCCCGAAAGCTCCAGAAGTTGCGGACTCTGAATACTCCCCGCCGAGAGAATGACCTCCTTCGTTGCCCGTGCATAAAACTTTTCACCACCTACAATAAATTCCACCCCAGTTACCACCTTTTTATCATCGAATATAATTCTTGTCGCTGTGGCTGCAGTTAGGACCACTAGGTTGGATCTGTCCTTATTTGGTTGTAGATATGCAGTAGCAGAGTACGACCTTGTGACTGCTTGAGGCTCGATACTTGAGACTGACAGGATTCCACCAATATTATTGCCGCTCAATGGTTCCTTGTTTCTCATAATACCTAGTACCTCAAGAGTTGGGATAAATGCTTTAGCTACCTGCGCAAACCACCTGGAAAATGATGTTGACACTGGTCCCGATGTTCCATGGTATACTGGTTGGTAGGGTGGGGTCGGCGCAAGTTCAAGCTGGGAGTCGAGAGTGGGAGCATGCATTGTCTGAGCCTTTTTCGAATATTTCCTATCGCAGATCAGCTCCCTGGTCAATAGCTGCAAGAACCAACATCTTGCTCATACGCAGAATAGAAAAGCACATACAAAATCTCGCTCCAACTCCACCCCGGATTCCCCAATTTCTCCCAATTGTCGTACTCGCTTTCCCCCGCTTTTCCCCAGACCATGAAGTTCAATCCTGAACTCCCACCCAACATCTTCCCCCTTTGCCATGAAAGGCTTCTCCCATTCAGAATCTCCGATGGGGCAGCCTGAAAGGCCCAGTCCAGCTCACTCCCAAACGCCGCTCCAATAAGTCCTGGTATATATACGCGAGGGTCTTCATTCTGCCATAGCCCAGCTTCAATCACACCAACCTTTATGTCTGGGTTTTCCGAAAGTCGTGCAGCTACAGTTAGTCCTGCTGTGCCACCCCCGACGATGATGTAGTGATATACCGTGGAAGCGAACAGAGTTGCGTTTGTGAGTAGCATTGCGGTCGTAAGTAGCTTGCGGTCGATGGAGTAACGGGGGTATCAATGAGTTGCAAATAACATAGTGAAGCAGTTGGGGCGCTCAAGGTCTCTGAATTTATGTTAGTTGACTTTGTTATACAGACCTAGTGTAGTACGGAAAGACTCTGTAAGCTGCGCATTTCCTTCTCTGAATCGGACAGCTTACACCGGAACCACAGACACCCTGGTTTTAGCATGATTACCTAGGAATGGCCTTTGATTCGCTGTGACTGATTATGAGTTGAATTTAACAGATAATGTCTCTGACGTAGAAAATAGGTAGTTTGCTACTCGTCTTTGGGCTGTTGTCATACTCACCGGCTTATCAACCGCAGGTGGTTAGATCCACGGCACTTGGCCATAGGTTCTCCAGACATGCTCAATAGGATTAAGATCTGGAGAGCAAGCTGGATGATCCGCTACCTCCCATCCATCAAATTAGAGCACGATAAGAATTGTGGATAGGAGAGTTATCTAGCATACAGTACATTTAAGACATCCATCAAGCTGTAGATAGATACCTACTATTCTACCATATGGGCAAGTACTATAGTTGAAAATTCATGTAAGAGGTGACGGGTAGCATTGTAGAAGGGAGAGTATGACCCGCCTCATAGCCTAAGGCTGACCGGGCGTATAGACTAGAGAAAGAAAAAGATGCAGTTCGGAATTGCAAGGATATACATAACATAGGCTTCGACAACCAACTTGTGTGGGATAAGTCCTCTTAGCAACGTGTACCTCTATGTCTGGTTCACTACGCCATCGAAGACACTTTATACAATGCATGGGAGAAAGTTTATGTAGCGATCACACCGCTGTACGGAGTATGTCTCACCAGAAATAGCGGGTTGGTGCATATGGGTGTGCGGAACTTTCACCGGATATATATCTAAAAATACTCTAGATGCACTGTCATGCCCTAGATGCATGATGACGGATCCGGAGCGGGCTTAAGCTTGAAAGCTTGGTATCACAACCAGATGTGTATTGCAATGGTGTATCGGATTAATACTAAGCCCTGTGGCAGCCCAAATACCCGTTAAGTAAGAACGTGGTCCTAGGCTTTAGGTAATCTGATTGACTAATTAGGCAAGTACATACATAATAAGGCTGCAGATGCACCTTAATATTATCGTCCCTGTATTGATGATTTAGATCCAACCAAATTGCTATAGAAGTAAGCCGTAGGTTTCCAAAATTTCGCGATTGACCAGTCTCCAAACTATTTACTGCAAGGGCTGTAGGGAGCATCTAGAGTAGCAACGGTCATGATATGCTTTCGTTTCTATTTACTATTACAACCAGCTCTGGCTCGTACCTATAGTATATCTCCAGTGTCATCCATTTCACTAACTCATCGCAGTTGCAATATTGACGGGCTAAATTTTCTGGCCTAGTCGTCAATAAATGCGTGGGTTTGTACAGTTGGCAACCAAACTAGCCCGTGAATGCGGAGAGGCCTTGAGTGATGTGGGAGGAACTAGATGATCCGGAGACAGACGGAGAGGGACAGTAGATGGTCAACTTGGCAGAGATGTTTTTCTCCAATTAGGACCATGATAGGAGAAGAACGAGGGAGTGCGATCATATAGACCATTGAGGCCTTACTGCCAAAAAAAGAAAAATTAACTCTGCAGCCGAGCAAAGCCGTTCTCAGACCAGTGAACGATGTCCTGGATTGGTAGTACCGAACAAGAGGACCCGGTAAGGACGCACACCTGCCGTCATCATCCGTTATTACCAAGATACATGCCCCCTGAAACTCATTATCTATCCCCCATCCCGTTTATCCTCTGGTTCACCCATGCCGCTGGAACATCCGTGTTATGCTCGTTCCGGAGTGTGATCAATCCATGTTAAACAGCCTTGCCAAGCCAAACTTGCAGACGGAAGCCATAATATCAACCCCGCCTTTCGGGAGGGGTACATTACACAACAGGGATTGGCGCATTCGCTTTCCGGCTAGGTCAACCACTAGGCATGGGTATCCTAGTCATCTTCTCCTGCTATGCAATCATCAACTATGATAAGGCTCCAATAATGGATATATGGAATACCATTATTATTACGGCCGCAAAACTGTTGGACAATGAAGTGTTATATACACGGGGGTCTTGATGCTTGGTGGGTAACTTTTCGCGGAACTCTTTTAACTGGTCTCCCACCCCCGTCTTGTTCACCGGAGCCTTGCCACCTTATCCAATACTTAGCTTAGCTCTCAACTCCCTTGAGTTGACAATGAATTCAACCATATTCAGGTTCTTACTAATTTTCGTCGACATCCATTTCTTGACTACATATTGTGTATTTAAGCTCTTCAAGGTTGTAGACATGTCGCCCTACAACTTTGGTCACCTTATAAGGGCCAATCCACGTTGAGCCCAATGGCGACTATATTCCTTGCCTTTAGCTGGAGGTTCGGATGATCCAATAGCACACCTTGAAATCTCCACATTTATCCGGGTTCATATTGCTCCTGAGCCTAAGGTGGATTTCATTGTGGGCCGCGGTCATCCTATTGATCCATTCTTCAGCGGCAGGGGATGTACCCCGTACATTGTGTAGGAAATACTCTCGGCCGGCAAAAGAATCAACGTTGATCATGGGCAGGAAACGGACAGTTTGAATTATGCGGGTAGAAACCAGGGTATCCGATTTGGCAAGGCTGAATTGGGCAAGAAGGATATAAGGGATGGAAACCACAGGCGGAATAAGAAGATAGAGCACTAGAACCAGAGCAAATAATAAGTCTATAGCGATCTCTAGATAACCCTGCTGAATACACTGGAGTTTATACCTCTACCACGATTCCTCCTACTCATAGCCTTGTAATCTTACACATAGTCTTTAGATTGTCGGAACGGCGAAAGATACCTAGGTAGCGATACGAGGTAATGACATCTCATATTGCCTGAAATTTAGTCCTTGATCCTCGCAATCCCCATCAGCCTGCTCTTGCTCCCTCAGTGGCGGCTATACACATGCACCTGGTGCACTATTGTCAATATCCCGCGAAACTTGGGTACTTTCTGGGTATCTAGTGGGTGTAACTTCGGTTCCTTAAGCTAAGATCAATCCAAATCCCATGTATATACATAGCCAGAAGTGATACTGGAAAAAAAGCTAGTACAGCATGTAACTAATTGTCTCTAAACGTGAGCTCGTAGTGTTGAAGATTATTTCCTTTCTTTTTTTATTACCCGTTATTTTCGCATACGAGACAATATAACATTTTCATGGGATAATGTGGAAGCTCCGAGAAGAATGGGATTGATCGCAATGTTGCAATTAACCACATATGCACAGGGGTCGCACATTGGGGGCCTGGATGTGCTGAGGATGCAGGTACAAACAAGGAGTGGAAAATGGGTCAAATGAGCTATCAAAAAGTTAAGATTGCAAGTGCTAAAGTATTATTGTGGAAATCTCCAGGGAATATTTTCTCTTGCAATATGAGTATTCAAGCACCAACCTTTGCGAGCAGCATGATAAGACCTCCGGTTGCCAAGAAGCTTACGTGGGATTAAAGCGGGGTTAAGGGTAGCACAAGGAGGGGTTAAAGGTAGTGCCAACCAGACTATTAAAGGTACCTCCAAACTCACTCTCGTCAAGTGTTCGTCAACCAGACTCTCCTTTGCCTGGCCTGTACCCCAAAGCTCAAGTCATTCTGAAAGCCTTCCCATAGCCTACCTACCCCCCTTTTGAATCCCTACTCTCCATCAACCTCTCAGGCACTCCCTCCATCTCTACTCAGTGGCAATTACTGTTATTCGCCCTCCAAGTACAGCCCCTGGCGTAACTGTACCCCCTCCAACACCACAAGCTACGCCGTTTCATCCCCGGTGTCTGCCGTTTCGTACAGTCTACTCACCCGGTGTATACAATTCACTGCAGACTAACTTCGGTTTGTAAAGACTTTACCGTTGAGGGTTGGTATACTCTTGTATCGGGCTGGGATACGTCTTGCATACGTATCCTAAGTCCAGAAGTTACGGGTCGTAGGCAGAGAGCGAATCTGGTGAGCGAATCCTTCGTGTGAAGCCTTTTGGTTTGTGGACCGTTGGTTAATCAAGACTCGGATTAACCAAGTCTCGGATTAATCTTCCCCAGAGTGTTCTGGAGGAACCCTGGGAGAGGTATCCCCGCCTTTGGAAAGAAAGTTGAAGCAGCTAGCTTAACTCAACTTGTCCACGGAACTGAAACTTCGCTACACTGAACATACATTAGGTATTTCAGAGCAAATCTAGGAAGTGCTTTCACCTCTCTGACGTCTCATGTTTCAGGGAATTGAAGCTTTTGGCTTTGCTCTATAGTCTTGATCGACGCAGGACAGCACGTTGGATTAGCCTTCTGGAGTCCGATTTCCGTAAGAGGTGGTATCTCTGTCTACAACGGATTTACAATATATCAAGGAATTCTCCTTATCCTTCGGCACCTCCTATTCCGGGGCAACTGAGGATAAATACCCAACGGCAGGAGATTGAGAGATTTCTGGGTATAAGCACAGAGAGTGCTGTTGTGTCAATAAAACAAGGACGATTGCCTTCCATTCCTCAAGGGTACACCCTTTCGCGGACACCTGCCCAGTTATCAGCGATATATATATCTCACCGTACCATACACGATCTTTCAAGGTATACTCAAATCTGCAGCACAGACTTGGGAAGGAGATTCAACATTACTGCACCTATCTCCCTGAATGTCAGCATGGCCTGGTGCGACCCATGCGATCGTTACTTTGTCAGCGAGTATGCGCTCCAGCAACATTTAGACAACGCTGCAGCTCACCGCCCAGTCTACTATTGTGAGAATTGCATGCAGTATTTCTCGAGTGCTCAAGGGTTGGAGCATCACCAGGAAAATTCCATCAAGCATCTCAAGAAGGTCTGGAACTATGTTTGTGAGCCCTGCAGCTGGGGCTGTGACCAATTGAAAGCCATGGAGGATCATGATGAAAAGTTTCATTATTGGTGCAAGATGCATAACCGTTTCTTTGACAATGAGAACAACTTGAGACAGGTAAGGCAAAGCTGGTACCTAAACAGCCCATCATACTAACGCCCTCACTAGCATATGGCGTCGAAAGCACATGGACAGTCCAAGGAGTGCCCTGGCTGTCGCTGTGCCTTTCCGACCATCACTGCGATCACACTTCACCTCGAGTCTGGAACATGTGCAAGCGGGATGAACCGCCGTAAGGTCGACCAACGAGTTCACGAAGGCGACACAGGCGGTGTCGTCACTAACCGCAGGCGCATTGGCTACGGTGAATGGGAGCCGGAACCGGATATTTGGGCAACCGATTGTGCGTGGAATGGCTCGGCCTATGAGTGCTATTTCTGTGATAGCGAATATAGTACTCTGGGGAGGCTTAATGGCCATATCACCAGTAAACACGCGCCGAAACGCACAGAGAACATCTACAGCTGCCCAGGATGTGGTAGGCAATTCAAGCTCTTCAGCCAATTGATGGGGCACATTGAACATTCTGGCGTATGCAATGTCAAGGAGGATCGTCGCTTGAAGGGGGTGTTGACCGGCGCGGGTCACAGGAGGTTGACCATGGGTTAAACCTTGGTCAGGCTACCCATCAGAAAAGCTTTCCAGCAATTTCTTTCTTTTCTTTATTAACCGAAGCGCTGGCTCACTTTGGATCATGGGAATTTCTCTTAAAAACATCAAAGTAAAATTCCATCGCAGGTGATATAAACTCGTCTAGAGTTCTGCGAGTATCGCGGTCATATGTCTCTATTACCTCTCACAAGCTTCTTTTTTTCTGGCTGCATCTTCTGATGCCATTGTCTCTTATCAGTTTAGTCTTGTATCTATTTGCAGTATGGATGACTGAATATTCGGGATTGGGTGGATTTATCAGGTACACGAAATTAGCAGCACCGAACAGTCATTGGTGTAAGACAGCAGTGCAGTAGGCAAAAGTGTCTTTGGCGCACCAATATTATTTATATTACTTAAGTACTGTAATTATGTACCTACTCAAGTACGAACTCATGCAAGTGTTAGTATTCCTTTCCCTTCACCGCCTGTATCTTGTTGTGCAGATGCTTATATATACTTACTAGTACATGCATATCGACTACATACATTAAGTATGTCTAGTCTTTCCGAAATGTAGCACTCATGGAACCGGAAATCATTAAACCTACGCAAGATCGATCAAGATCCGACTATGTACGGATTGGTAGGTGCTAGACTGTACAGAGTATACTCAGTTATATAAATACAATATAGAATCAAAGGGGTGGACCAAGCCCGGGGTACCCGTAGGATGAAAGTGGAGCTTGATCCTATTATGCAGCTGTAATTATCTAGGTACAGTATGTCAAGTTCATTAAGCCACTAGGTAGTGGGAGCACCGACATCTGGATTAACTTTAGCTTTCCATAAGTAACAGTAGACATCAGGTATGTACATGAGCACTTTCAATTCGTCCATATGCAGATGGATTTGCATGCAAAGACTCATGCCTAGGTAGGCCTACCTACTTCTCGAATATTAAGTTTAAACCCTGTGAGTATAAGTTCTTCTTGCTACTGTCCCGGCCTGCCATATATATATCCCCACATATACATTCCAACTACCGTACCCCGCATCGTACTCATCAGCTCAACCTGTCGCTGTCGGTATCAACTTTCATCGCACTGTGCCAGACCAGACGTTCAAGTGCTTTCCTGCTGCCACTTGTCCTATTGAGAGGGCAAGGCGTCGTAAGAATAAATCGGCTGCGGTTGCAGATCCGCATATTCGGCCAAGCTCCCTCCGGCTCCGTGTGCATCGGCGATGTCAGCTCGACGTGATGCCCCAACCCCACTAAATAGGAGCTCTACATCAGAAGTACCCTGTGTGGGCATACTGCTGCGCCTCAAAATCAATTCAAGGTGGGATCACTCGCTATCCACGGGCAAGGGGTGTGTTCAGGAGGAAGGGCGTTGCCATACCTAGCGGGTGGGTGGATGGAAAAACGGAAATGTATTGGGCAACGGGCTTACCCATGAGGGGAAGAACCCCAAAATTTAGAGGGTCTCGATCATTGCAAGAGGAAATAAGTGCTTAAGGAGCAAGAGGAGAGTTTTAAGTATTGGACGAAATGGTCAAAAATGTTCACGGAGCAAGAACGTTTAACTAGGGAAGCTGCCGGATCTCGAATATGGGCCTACACAATGAAATTGTGCAAGTTCAGGCTGCACGGGTAGGTACAAGTGGAAGAGATTTCTAGTGCTGTGCTATGGACTGAGACAGCGGAATTCTACCAGTTGAAGCTCCAGATTCACCATGCACGGAGGGATTTGTATGGGAACTACCCTCGTCCGCTACTGGTCGGTCTCCACTGGGCTAGTAATCTCTTTCCCTTGTACCCGTGTACATAGATGGTGATGTCTCATATAGTAGCATCATGTCGCCAAGGAGGAACGTACTGGTACTTAGGGTGCCAGGGTAAATGACCGAACCCGAGACACGGCGGTTTAACCATATATTTTTATGGCACTGAACAGAATACGCGAGTACAGTAAAAGAGGTATAGTAATATATAAGCAGCATTGCTTGAATATCATTACCAAAGAGATGTCAATTGTCGTCAGAGGCGTGAATATTAATCTTATTGTTGTCATTGTGTGAGAGCACCGACAGGTAGATAAGCACTGAGTGTGGTGTACCGTAGAGATTCGAGTTATTTGCTAGCGGTGTCTCTTTTTAGCTGCATATGCGGGCTACGCGGCATGAGAACAGGTGTAGCGAGCTCATGAGACATGCTCGTGCTCAATGTAAAGTGAACTACATGAGGCGATGAACAATGGACGAGTCCTTGTTAATTATCCAGAGTGCCATCAAGGAAGCCCCTACAAGCGCTGTCGGCGAATATAGCAACTAAGGTCCGGGCAGTTTCTGGAGGCAAGCTTCCTCCCTCCCACCGGTCCAAACACCACAACTCGGTATGGGCCCAAACCAAAGCCATTAGCTCAGAGAGTGTTCAAGCTCTGTGCTGGTCTAGTAAAGAAAGTGAAGAGGAGCTATAGCAAGGCTAAGAAAGTTGAAGTATTGATGTTCATGATCCACCACTGGGTCATCTGCCACATTACTGAAGAGTACCGGCCTCCAAATCAAGCTGAGGCATCAGTTTACTTCAAATTCCCCCAGTGTACAACCTTATACTGGTACCGAAATCAAGACAAGATACAAGACATCAGAGGAGGGCACTATCGAGCCGACAATCGTGTATGGCGTTGCTCCTGGCCTCAGTGTAGAGAGGAGGGGAAATTGGTTCAGCGAGAGTGGTTTCGAAGGAAATCTAGGCAGATATTCCCAAAAAATGGGGACTGGTGGGACTGGTAGCGATATTACTGGTAATGACACCTTCAATGACTCACATGTTACCTGAGGAGCCTGTGGAAGACTTAGATTCCATTGTTTTTACACTTCGCATTGAAGATCTGTAGCGCTCAAATTGATATGTTTCACTTCAGCCGCGAATTATGATCTACTTTTACCATGTTTGTTTTTTGAGACACCGCTAGCAAATAACTCGAGTCTCTACGGTACCATAGTGCTGGTCCGGTTACGGCTTATCTAAGGTACTTGTAGGTATCGACAAAGTCAATGAGGCTTGGCGCTGACCCGGGCATCCAGGATGGAGCTAACCAGACTTCACATCTACGTTAAACAGTTACGGTACTTAGTTAGTCGGATGCCCGAGACTATAACAAATGGAGCAATGGAATGACTACCGAATTAGGTAGCTGCGAGTCGATCGTACCGAGACTATCGTCAATCACCTGACCACGGAATATTGCCTGCAGACTACCCTACCCGCCCACGCAGGCGTTAAACAGACCGACCCTCACGACCCATGATTTATTTACTTTTCCTAGTCACGACCACACCTGGTCTATACGACTGGTGGGAACGTCGCTTTGCAATTGGGTCGTAATGGATTGTTGCTCATTTAACCCTTGTTCATATTAATCAAAAACGTAACCTAATCAGAACCGAGGCATCAGATGCGTAAAAATGCAAATGTTTCAAGGTTGAATACGGGATATCGAACAATTACGGCTGGCCGCATTCGGTGAAGGGACCGATTGGGGCAGTTCCTGAAGGGGTACATGTATGGCATGGTCACCGTTAGCATTACAAAGTACCGGTATACTGGGCCAAACTCCGCTCGCGCTAGGCGGTGGAAAGGGAATCGAAAATGGTCTGCGAGACAAGGTGTATTATGAAACTTCCATTGACATTGGCACCATCAACGGTTTTTCTTTCGCTTGAGCGTCTGCCACAGCTGTCGAGTTAATGCGGGGCAAGGGGTTGGTCGCAGTTCGATGTGATGTGATGATCGATCTCGTCAATCGATTCCCTGTCTGAACAATGGAACTCCGCGACACTTAAATTATAAATTATACTCAAGACCCATGTAGCGCAATTTCTGCGTGTGCACCTACCACATGGCTACAAGTAGAGTTTAATCCCTGGTTCAATATAATTGTGGCTCAGATTTTCGGCTGCTAGTTTCGCTTCGGACAGGCCAGAACCTCGCCTACCTATTGCCTATTAACGTCTACATATCCTGTGGTAATTCCGAAAGATCACAGGGGGCACTATATGGGTGCACTACGTGGATACGCCTGCCGGGCACACCGACCGTTGTCACTGGCTGCACCAACAGCTCCTACAGCTAATTAGTTAGCATCATATGGAGGCACAAGCCCTGAGGGGGGCTGTGGGGTACTTCAGGGGAATATATGGGAGAGTGGGCAAGAAGATGCAGGGGGTCTCATCACAAGTGCTCATGTGAAGGTGCAGCGGATATATTATAAAGGGCCGTGATAACCCCACCGTAATCGTCATCTCCTCACATCGAGTCATTTCCTACAGCTATCCTGTCCCTCACATTTCTTGCCCTTCTGCAGGTACTTGTAGTCCCTCCCCTCCAATCCTCAACTCAACATGCAGATCAAATCCCTTCTCCTCGCCCTCGCCGCCGCCTCGATTGCCATGGCCACCCCAGCCGGCAGGGCTGGTCCCATCCCCCTCGACACAGTCCCCATGTCCAAGCTCACAGACAAAGTCCCCGCTGCTCGTCTCCACACCCGCGCCGGTCAGCCTGGCCATGTACCTATCGACACCCCCGGTGTCCGTGGGAACATCCCGGACATAACCGACCTCGAGCACGATATCGTTCCCGAAGAAACCCATCCCTCCACTCTCAGCTCTCGCCAGACCGACCTCATTGCCGCCACAGACAGTCTTCTATTCAGTGTTGACCTTGGTTCGTTCCTCTCCGCCAAGGCGGCACAGAACCCTGAGGGATTGAACTGGTCTGATGACGGATGTAGCTCGTCTCCGGATAAGCCTTGGGGGTTTAACTTCCTTGATAGCTGCAAGAGACATGATTTTGGATATCGGAATTATAAAGCCCAGGGGAGGTTCACAGATGGGAATAGGTTGAGGATTGATGATAACTTTAAGAGGGACTTGATGAATGAGTGTAATAAGTCGTCGAGACCGTTGAAGAAGCTGTGTCAGGGAACAGCAGATACTTATTATCAGGCAGTAAGGGCGTTTGGAAACTTGTAAGAGGAGCATAAAATGAAGGGGTGGGAGAAATTGGGAATGAGGGAAGGGGAATACTTGGATCGGGTAAAAAGTCTAGACAGGATCCTGGGTGCTCCCAAGGAGAGTTTCCGAATGGAGTTGGTTTTTTTTTCGCAACCAGGGACAAAAAAGTCCGATTTTAGGTAGTTGGGATTTGGGTTCATGTATTTTTCTTTTTTTCCAACGCGGCCCGAGATCATTTATAGACGAGAATTGTACAGAAGTTGTATGGGGAGTGTGTTTTTATGTATGTATATTTTGATATTATGTAGACTTCGTTGTATTGGGATCCGGAATAAAGGAAATACAATGTACCTTCCTATCCGCTTCATATTACGGTCGGAAATGACGGCCTACCAGAGGCTGTAGTAGAGCAAAAATTCTCAGTGTCCTCTTAACATCACTTACTACCACAAATCCCCGTGACCTTTGCATACATTTTCAGCTGCTGTCTGGAAATCACGAAGTGGAATTCTGCCCACACAAAGCATCCTAAAACTGCTAGGATTCAAACTCCGTATCGTGTTTTGATATAAGAATATACCCCCACCACCGGCTAAAACTCTTATATTGAGTATGTAATGCAGATGTGTCGACAGGCAGATGGAGCAGCAAACTTGAATAAAACTGTGAAATACCTGAGGGGTAGCAGACACATCGACCCCGATACAACTACCTCTGCAGGAAGTACAGAACAGTTGACTCACGATACCCACTAAGCGCAATCCATCCGATATCCAGATGATGGTCACAATACGAGCATTATGGAACCTATTGAGGGCAACCTAGAAATATCGCCATCGGGTATCAGAAAGTAAGTATAAACGTCATCTGATCCCGGATGCTACCCCATACCAAGAAAAATGTGACCCACCTTCAAAATAAATCTAGCGCCAGCCCAGACAATGGGCGAAACCTCCGGATGGTGTTGGATGGCAACATCCATAATTTTTGCACAATCTTCCACACTTCTCAAAATAACAAATACGTGGGGGGGCAACTTTATCTCCGTGTAGGGTTGGTTTATCTCGGACGACAACATGAGCGCTGGATTGTGGCACCTGGGAATCTTACGTCTTGGTTTTTGCGTGTTCGGAGCTACAGCCCGTTTCTGTCTCGACCGGAGAAGTCGTTCTGGGGCGCCCCCCGGCATAGTTGCGCTATGTACATTGGCCCGCGTCAGGCTGTCAGAATCGTATCTTGGGGATCTAGAAGGAAAATTCATGGCACTGCCTGACGTTTTGTTCGTGACCAGGAAGGAAGCTCCCGAGGCTTGACCCGCAGAGGATTTAAAATTGGACTTAAATCAACGCTTTGGCCTTGATTACTTTTCTCCATCCATTTAGGATCAACTGCGCTACAGAGTTCAATAAACCCAACTCTCTGGAACTTTCCTAAATTATGCCAATACGTGGTCTGTTTTTGGTTGTGACTTCAATTTCCTCGAGATTGAGTTTACCCCGCAATCATATATCGGTGCAGCCTATTGTGAATTGCAGGAAAATCAATGTGACAAGCTTCTACCTACAATACCCAGAGAGAATGCGTTTACCCCGCAATCAGAGAATGAATGACTAGGCTTTAACTTCTGCAACTCACCCACCGCGCATAAAAGTCGTTGCTCCGCAGCTCAATAATCCCTGTATCCTATGCATGGGATTCAGCACAGGAGTCAGCATGTTAAGCGTAGGATTATGGCTTTCTGGGTCTAGCCGGAGCCCTCCTCCTGATATCGGCCCCGCCTTTCTTGTATCTCCTCTCCTGTCTAGTTGTTATTTGCACATGCATGTCTAGTATTCATAAGCTCAGTGTGTAACCTTTCTTACCCCTGCTCTAGCATTGTTCTGGATTTACCTAATTTCTCTTGATATATGAATATATTGGTGACAAGCCTATCTGGAGGGTATGCCTGTAATGAGAGATCTCTGTAGTAACAAATTCACGTAACATAATCTCCTGAGTGATTATGAAATGAGGACATATCGAAATGGGAAACGCAGAATCAGCAGAATCAACAGAGCCAATCAGCCTAGGAATTAATGAATAAACCTTCCGCCTGGCATATGATACATGCCATACCAATTTCCGCCATCACCCGGCAGACCACCCACTCCCACATATGCCTTCAACTTATGACCACGAACATTTAGAAGAGCAGGGTGTAAACCGTACCATCGCCTGACCCACGTGCGAGCACTTGTAGCAAGGTTTCGACAAATCTATACATCATAGCCTTGGTAGCACCCCCATCCCCCTCAACGTCGCACCACAAGATTGCAGGCAATCTTTCCTCCGCAGGATTTGCCGTGTCACGCGCAAACCGTTGGATTTCGGCTGCAGATGCGGTCCTGAGTTTAGACGGAAGCGTGTCCCGGCCGGGATAGAACTGATATGTGATGTTATAGGGTGCGAGGATACCCTGGAGCAGCAGTGTGCCACTCTCTCGGTAGGCATTGATCAGTTCAGTGATGGAAGCCAAAAGCGCTTCCCTGAGTGTTTTCCTTGCATTCGCGTTCAGCGCAAGTACTTGTTGAAGGTTGACTCCGCTCAGGGTCCTGGGAGTGGTGATACTCGAGTGGTCTATTTTCGTTAGTACTTGCTACTAGTTGATAACAGCGATCAACCTACATGAACTTAGGGATGGGGCTTACAGAAGGTGTTCATGGTGGGTCTTGTTGACGTAGCTGTAGAGTAGGTAACAAGGTATATGGGGTCCTTGTTAGGCAGCGGAATGGCGCAATAGGCAGCGCAGTAGACTAGGGTCTGAGCGCAATGGGGCAGGGTGCGTAGATTGGTAATATACGAACAATACAGTAAAGGCAGAGTTCACTAGGTAATAGCGGACTATGCGGTGAAGGCTTGTTTGTATTACGAAGAGCGGGAATGTAGGAAAACCGGAGCGTTTAATACACGAAGGTTTGAGGGTAATGCCGGACATGGATGCCAACAACCAGCCAACGAGAATTAAGACAACGGTGGCGGACGCCATTCAGAATGGAAGAATGCCTTGCAGAATGGAAGAACGCCATGCAGAATGAAGAACGCCATGAACAGCTGAAGAGCTGGGTGGCTGAAGAGCTGAATAACGGAATCAAGGAAGTGACCTAGAACAAGGAGATAAGAACAGCCGGACATAGGAAATAACCGGATGGGCTGGCGAGTTCAGGGTAACTAGGGTAGAGCTGGTATCTCGGGTGTGGTGGATGTGCATTGCAACAGTAGGATGTTGCTTGCCAGACCGTAAGAAATATCTAGCTTTATCTGTGGTCGATATGGCAACATCACGACATCACCAGCCAACGAGAAGAACAGAAACTCCCACACCTCACCCCGCCCAATCAGACTCGCGGATCACAACCCACAGTTACGCCCTAGACGACTGTTGAAACGGTATAGTAAGACGACGCATGGATATTGAAGGGCTGAGTGCAGAATGAAGGCAGCGGGTGCGGAATGAAGGCAGGAGACGGGATGAATCCACGCCAGGTTTCAGGGTGGCTCATCATGGGCCCCTATTGGGGCCGCATATTAGTAATGAGTATGTAAAAATAAAAATAAAAAAACCATTTTCCACACCGGCCCGATTCAGAATTCACCTCCCGGCCGGCCATCGACCCAACCAGAGCAGTCGTAACTCCCATACGACTAAAAGATAACTCCCACACCGGACATGTCAGTCAGGGGAAACGAAAGAACAACCCAGGAAGTCGGATCGACTATGCCTACCACCCAAGACCCGGCTGCCGCCCAGAACCACCGCCTCTACCAGCCACAACGCCAGCGCCACCACATCCAGACAGGAGCAACGCCTCCACCACCAGTACCCCAGACGCCACAACCGCGACCATCACGAACAAAGGTTTCCCGGTTTGGTGTTTGAGAGAGATAATGAGATACGGCCTCGACACTATCTTCGGTGAGGACTCGGATCTCACGAGGGGGGCAGACAATGTGCAAAACTACTACAACGAGAGCGAAGCAGGGTGGATCAATCATTATCCGCGACAGGCACCCGTGCGGGCCAATTTGGAGGTATGGCAAAAGTACACACAAGGGCTAACAGCGCAGATATCAGAACTACGAGCAGCTGTCGATAGTAGGCCTGGGCACAAGCCGACCGAGCTCGAGCCGAAAGCTCGAGCCTGCCTTGAAAAATGACGAGCCGGCTCGTGCCCAGGCCTAGTCGATGGACACGTGGCGAGACACAACGACGCACGGGAGACGGAAGAGGGAGCTGGCGTGGGTGAAGGGGCATAGCGGCGTCGAGGGGAACGAGTTAGCGGACAGACGGGCGAAGGATGCAGTCATGAGAGGGGAATGGATGTCAGAACCCAGCCTAGCCACTCCGGCGGGTATCAGGCAGGCCTACCCACTCTTCACACGACCACCACATCTCAAGTAGGACAGGGACGAGCTGAGGGGCCTGACGTACTTACACACGGATACGGGTCCGATGAGAGCCTGGTTGCACAAGATAGGGAGGGCGGAGGATGCGCGGTGCGGGTGCAGGGAGGTGCAGAATACTGTACATCTCATGGCGGCGGGGCGCGTGGGGGGGAAGGTGAGAAGGTGGGAGGACATTTGGACGGATCGGGTCTTCTGTGCGGAAGTGGTGGGTTTTCTGAGAAAGGGGGAGAGATGGGGTGAGAGAGGGGAGAGAGGAGTGAGAGGAGGAAGTGGGGGGGGGTCCGGGGGAGAGAGGTCCGGGGGAGAGGGTCTGGACGCATGTATGTAGTCTT
>Ga0307511_10002343_pt1 | contig 19797 bp, 22 predicted proteins | sample 13_EM_MG_FD_200266 | JGI IMG/M metagenome (GOLD analysis project Ga0307511, IMG submission 200266) | Populus trichocarpa ectomycorrhiza microbial communities from riparian zone in the Pacific Northwest, United States - 13_EM | ecosystem: Host-associated > Plants > Roots > Unclassified | place...
CCACGCTCTTCAACGGAGATTTCTCCTCGTTGCACGATTTGTATCTGCGGGATGTCCCCACGGTGTTGCCTTGGAGGAACATGGTGAACCTTACATCGTTCACGCTGGCCCACGCGTCGCGGGTCGAGTCCTCTGTCGGCCAGCTTCTCGACTTCTTTGAAAGCGCTCCTCGCCTCCGCAAGATCCAGCTCCACCGTGCAACCCCTACGTCAGGTGCTCAGGGTGGGCGATTAGTGTCCTTGGCGTGTCTCAAGAGGATGGACATCGTCGGGGGAGGATCTCCCGCCCTCTTATTGGACCATCTGCTGATCCCAGTTGGCGCAAAGTTGGCGACTCAGGGTGACCACCGTCAATCTACCTACCTCCCCAGATCCCTCGAAATTATCAGGAACCTCATCGGCTTCAGAGTTCGCCTCCACGTCAGGGAATTTTATCCAAGCATTCAAATCAGTGGACAGACCGTGGAAATCAACATCATCCCCGCAACTCCCCCAGCCACCGCCACCTCTGATACCTGCCGGGTGCTTGAATCTCTCGCCCAGTTTAACCCTTTGAAGACCGAACGGCTGAGACTTTCCGGCGGCGACCTATTGCTGCGGGACGGTTGTGCAGTTTACCCGGTACTTTTTTCCATGAAGGGCCTACGGACCATCACGATTTCTCGATGCAAAAACGTGTCCAAGATCTTTGGTTGGTTGGACGATATCGACATGTGTCCCAAGCTAGAGGAACTGGTCGTTGACGCCCGCGCTGATGGGGAGAAATTTGATACCCAGAACATGATTCAAATGGCGGTAACAAGAGCGAAGATGCTCGTGAAACTCAAATCTGTTAGAATTGTCAGTCGGGACAACTTCGTGCAGACCCGTGCGTTGAAGCTCAAGGAATACGTCCCGCACGTGGAATGCAGTCCTAGGGTCGCTTTGGTGAGCGATGCCGTTGATGGTAGTGATGAGGAAGATTCAGGAGGGCCCTTGTGACGGTTCTTTGGTGAGAGTGTTTGTGTCTCAGTCATGGTGATGATTCCTAATTTTCAACGTCTAATCATCAGAAAGAACGGCCGTCACGACCTTCGGTTACGATTGCGGTTGGCTATCATAGCGGTTATCCATTTCGCTGTCGCCTGTATGTTGTCCTTGTGTTTACGAGCATCTCTAGTCCAAATAGGTGCTCGCTGCGTCGCCCCTTTTGGGTTACCTTTGAGCTATCGTTTCCCTTTTTATATTGCGCATGTCTATCCCCTGTTGAAGCGTATGTTTGTACTATGAAGGGCGGGTTTATCAAGAGTTGGCCATTATGAATTCGCTGTTCTCGTTGAAGACGCTCTTGGTCACAGAACCGTGACGGAAAGGTCGTCAAATTGAGCGGGCGGGAAACGGTCTCTCGTTTTCCACGTGCCGGAGAACGAGGTTAGACCTCAACAGGATCCTTCGTGTCTTCGACGTGCGTTTAGTCACTCCTATTTGGCTGCCGCTAACCTTCCCTTTTCGGATTGGATTGTAATCGCTCGTGGCGATGTCGTGAACACCTGCACCCCCATTTCCAACGTTCGTCAAAGTGTTGTAAACACCCGTGCCATCGCTTCTGAGCTTCAGTCCGGGGGCGACACAGGGAAGGCCACTGGCCACCCCGGGATAGCCCTCAGGATTACCCCTTCCTTCAATGGGCGCGGTCAGTTGTTTTGGACTAATTACGCACTGAGGCTGGAACTATTTGTTGGCGAGGGCAGGTTCGACATCACACAGAACGTTCCGGGCCGCGCGGGATCGATGACCCGCACGGTTTGGGTCCAGGCGCGAAACACCCGCAGCCTCTGCGTTGGCAGAAGTAACACAGTCTAAAAGAGGCAAAGCCCGGGGCTTCGGCGTATTCGAGAAGCGTGCATGGAGGGGCTGGGAAACCGTGAAGGAAGCATCCGGGCTATCGAGGGGTAGTAATTGAGCCGACGGTCTCACGAATCGGACTTCGACGCTCGCCGATGAGCTCCTGGAAACGGTGCTACTTCCTGCGTCTGTTGCTCTCGGTTCATAGCTCGTGGTATTGGACGCCGGGCAGATCCACTTAAACGTACTTATCCCTTCGTGAACAACAACCGCCCCGCGCTATGGGAATCCAGTTCCTGACGATGGCACTCCCCATCAGTCCCCCCTTTCTCTAAGGGCTTCCTCTGTTGTACTGGCTGGCTCTGTTGCTCCTATCGTCCTGCCGTGATTGTCTTGCTTCTCCTGTACGTCATTGATTGTTCGCGATTCTCAAACGTTTGGTTTATTAATGTGACAGCTGACACAGTTGACGGTGGTTCGGGCTAATCTGCGTGGTATGCATTTTTAAGCGTTACTTGAAGGTGCTGAAGCTGCCGGATCTCTCCCAAACCTCAATTGAGAAGTCAGAGCCCCGGCGGCAGGGGCAAGTGGCCGTCGGAATTCCTAGGTCCTACCATGCGAATAGATGGAAAGCGTGCAGGTGGGGCGTTGTATCGTCCTTTCATTAGGAGGGTATATAGACCCAGTCTATGAAAAGAGAGCGAGAAGGTATCGATACCTCGGGAGCGGTTGAAGATCCGTCCTCCAATCACCCACCCACCCGAAGTCGGGGGTGTCACTCTACGCCACCCACAGGCCAATCAATCACAATCACTTTCAAGGGATGGGGGTTCAGGATAATCTTAGGCGCGGAGATCAAGGCGCCTCTTCATTTTCTGTCTCCGACCACGGGCATCGTTGTGATCACGTTGCAACCAGTGAACTGGCCCTCCTCATGGAGAGCTGATTACAATATATATCCAGTGGTAGTCATACACGGGGATTCCGACACTAATACCATGCTTGAGTGTGCGAAAATAAAGCAGGATGTTACAGTTGATATCCACTTGAGTCGACGGAGCTGAGGCTGCTCGTGCTCGACTGCCTCGGCTTCCGTGGTCTCATAAATAGGGATGCGAAAGAAAGCGACCGTTTTGAAGTGGAACTGACGGTTCCGGTAAACTTGGTCTTATTTTCTGGAGCATCGATCGGAGGCGGAACGGGCTCCTCAGTTGGGGGAAGGAGACCCGCGAATGTGGTGCGTGGGAAGGGCGACTCGGATGGCCCTAGGGCATCTATGGAATGGGGGTTGACGTTGAGTACTTGAACAATGTACGCCATCCGGTGAAAGAACAGACCTTCGACTGCAGAAGAGTTGTCCGATGAGGTTCTGTCCATAGAGGACGAACGGGAACCCAGCTCGAAAGTGTTATCCTGGGACTTGGAAACTCGAGCACCGCTGGAGAATCGAGAAGTGCCTAGGTAGCACGGCTGAGTTGGATGACGATTTGCACGCAGGGCGGGTAACGCACCAAACATATTCTGTGACGTGGGTACGGCGTTGGTTAGGAGAGGAGAGAGGATGAAAAGCAACGGGGAGGCTGGCGCGGGGACTTATGTATTTGGGCTAGGAGCTTCGGACACGCCGAAGCCACGCGTCTTTTGAGGTCAAGCGATACATCAGCCGCATCGCGATAGACTCGACGTCAACTGACACATGGCCCCGCAGTGGCCCCGCAAGCATCGTGCTCGTAAAGCGCCAGGCCTCAAATCGCCACGATAAGCCAACGATCATCTCATCGTCCATAATCTCTCCTCCCTGATATGTCCAGATAGCCCTGAAGTGGCGGCGGACGACTTCTGAATGTAAATCCAGGGTCAGACCTTGGAATCTCTCAGAGCTTGGACACCTAACGTCATCTCTCGGCTTACTCCTGTTTGGTCGTTGAACTTTGGACGGCAATCAGACGCGTCGCGTTCCCGGTCGGGAACAAGACGGGACGACTGGTGACTCACTTACGCGTCTGTGGCTGATGTTTGTCCTTGTTTATTTTGCAACTAATGAGCGTGACGCGCCTCCCCCATTCCATCCTCCTCCCATCCCTTTCACCCTTTGTTACCTTCCGGTCCCTTCACAGCACCCATGCCTCCCCGCAGAAGTGCAAGGTTTCGTTCTCCTTCACAATCAGAGACACCTTCAACTGCCGATGTCTCCCTCTTTAGCAAGCCGTCGATGCCCACTACTCCGACCAGTGAAATGGATGTAGACGACTCTCCAAAGCCACCGCCCTCGGTAACAACGAGTTCTAAGAAGCGGGCTGTCGGATCGGACAGCGATGACAGCCTACAAACCAAGCCTGTCAAGCGCAGAGCCACTGCCCCGCGGGTGTATGTGGAAGTTCCATCGAGCATGACCGCCAAGGGGAAGGTATAATTTGAAAGAAATCTTGTGCCAACCTGGTCGCCTCATTCTCTCCTCTTTCTAGGCAGCTGCCAGCGTCAAAGGGAAGGGGCGTGCTGTGGCGGGGCCTTTGCGACCGCCCAGTTCCGACCTGGACGACGACGAAATAGTCCCCGACTCTGAACTAGAGTTCGAGGACCTCGAGGATGTAGTCCAGAATGAATCCTCAGATTGCTCCAGCGATGATTTTGTCCCCGAGGAGAGTTCTGAAAGTGATGCTCCACAAGACCAGGAATCTGAGGTTCCACTCAGAGTGTCCATGGCAACCGCCAATGGTTCAGCTCATCCTTCATCCTCAAAGGCGGGACCGTCTTCCAGGGCATCAGGGGGTCGCAAGTCAGCCGCCGTAGCCGACTCCGAGGCGGAGTCCTCAGAATCATCTGACTCGGACGACCCCGTCGTCACCACTACGAGGCCCCCTCGGAAGAAGAAAGTCGTGCCCGCCATGCGTAGAGGAAGAGGAGGTGCTACACATCGCCGCCCTCCTGTACCACGACGCGGACGTGGGAGGCGCGCTGAAGACGACGTGTCCGATCAAGAGTCCGACATGAGCGACGGCATTCTAGAACCATCGGATGACGAGGCGAAGCCACCGCCTAAGGGCCTTAATCCGAACCAAACGCGCGCCTTGATAAAGGTTGCCGAACGCAGGATGCGCAAGAAACTAGGACGGAAACTGACGATTGTACAGCTTTCTCTCGCCTCCGAACCGCCCCACATTGACAGTTTTTCTTCTCCTCCAGCGTGACAAGTCGACACTCCAACTCCACCTCTTCCACCCAGAGCTCAAGAGCTGTTGGGGAGATCTCAAGAAGACCATCGCCGTCGTCACCCCGGAGAAGGCAGAGCAGCCCGAGAAGCTGCTGGTCACTCTCTTACCATTCCAGCAGGAAAGTTTACACTGGATGAGGAAACAGGAATGCGGCCCTTGGTCTGGCGGAATCCTCGCCGTGAGTGTGTTGCGACGATTATGGAGTCACACGCTTACCTACATTCGATCGCAGGATGAGATGGGAATGGGCAAGACGATCCAAATGATATCCCTCCTAGTGTCGGACCAGGGGTGTCCTAACCTTGTCATTGCGTGAGTATTGTGCTTGGTCCCATCTATCCGCACTGAAAATCGATGACTGTAGCCCAACCGTCGCCATAATGCAATGGAAGCATGAGATTGAATCTCGCGCTGAAGGTTTGAAGGTTCTAGTTTGGCACGGTGGTAACAGGAACACGAACACAAAGGAGATCATTAAATACGACGTCGTTCTCTCTACATACGCCGTACTGGAATCCTGCTTCAGGAAGCAGCAACACGGTTTCAAACGGAAGGGGCAAATCGTCAAAGAGGCATCTCCGCTGCACAAGATTCAGTGGCACCGCACCATTGTGAGTTCGATTACCCACTGGTGCCCGGACACGACTCAAACTCTGGAATAGCTTGACGAAGCTCACAACATAAAAGAACGCTCCACAAACACTGCGAAGGCTGCCTTTGAATTGAAGACTCGCTACCGCTGGTGCCTCTCCGGAACGCCACTCCAGAATCGAGTCGGAGAGTTGTATAGCCTGGTCCGGTTTCTCGGCGGCGATCCATTCTCCTACTACTTCTGTCGTAACTGTGATTGCAAGTCGCTACATTGGAAGTTTTCGAACAAGAGACAGTGTGACGGTATGTCTCCCTTTTGCTCCTGCCCGCGAATTCCGCCTGATTCTCGTCACTTCAGACTGTGGTCACAGTCCAATGAAACACGTCTGCCTCTGGAATCACGAAATCTTAGGCCCAATCCAGAAGAACGGAATGGGTGGACCTGGAGACCTCGCGTTCAAGAAGCTGAAGATCCTCTTGGACCGCATGATGCTACGCAGAACTAAGGTCAGTCCTCATCGCTGGACATTCTCGAATTACCACTCACCTGGGCTGTAGATTCAAAGAGCAGACGATCTGGGACTGCCACCTAGGACTGTCGTGGTCCGACGAGACTACTTCAGTCCTGAAGAGAAGGAACTCTACCTTTCACTCTTCTCTGACGCAAAACGACAGTTTAGTACTTACGTGGACTCTGGAACGGTGTTGAACAGTAAGCGCACCGTTATAGAACCCACACAGCAATCTGATCATCCCCCCAGACTATTCCAATATCTTCAGCCTGTGCGTCAGAATTCACCCTCCGGGGGTTTGATCGCTCACCTGTAGTCCAGGCTCACTAGAATGAGGCAAATGGCTTGCCACCCCGATCTCGTGCTCAAGAGTAAAACTAATGCCAATTCGTTTGACGCGGATGAGATCGGAGAAACCACCATCTGCCGCATTTGCAATGACGTTGCAGAGGATGCCATTCAGTCGAAGTGTAGGCATGTCTTCGATCGTGAATGCATCAAGCAATACGTCGAGGCTGGAATCGAAAAACAGGTGCCGGGCTCATAACCTGTGTTTCGATTTATAAATACTTATGACCCGTTTTTTTAGCCCACATGCCCAGTTTGCCACGTCCCTTTGACGATCGACCTGGAGGGTCCTGCCCTTGAACTCGAAGAGAACGCGAAACCCCGTCAAGGCATCATTGGTCGAATCAACCTGGACCAATGGCGTTCATCTTCCAAGATCGAGGCACTCATGGAAGAGCTGAACAACCTCCGTAAGAAGGACGCGACGACGAAAAGCATCGTGTTTAGCCAATTCGTAAATTTCTTGGATTTGGTCGCGTTCCGACTCCAGAACGCTGGATTCCAGGTACCGTGCACCGATGCGTCTTATTTCAGTTGGCTGACACGACCTAGATTTGTCGACTCGAGGGCACAATGAGCCCACAGGCCCGTGATGCTACAATTCAACATTTCAGTACGTGCCACAGATAGTATAGCATAAGGCCGCACTCTGACAACATTAACAGTGAACAACGTGCACGTTACGGTGTTTCTTGTTAGCTTAAAGGCCGGTGGTGTCGCTCTGAATTTGACTGAGGCGTCCACCGTGTTCTTGATGGATTCCTGGTGGAATCCGGCTGTTGAGTATCGTAAGGACCCTCGTTTCGCCCATCCTCTCCATCAGTTAACCGTCTTCCAGAGGCGATGGATCGTATTCACCGCCTTGGCCAACACCGGCCAGTGAAAGCTGTCAAGATCGTCATCGAAGATAGCATCGAGAGTCGCATTATCCAACTACAAGAAAAGAAGATGGCGATGGTCGACGCCACTCTGTCCGCGGATGATCAGGCCATGGGTCGTTTGACCCCAACGGATGTGGGCTCTTTTTCCTATCGATCTCTCCATCATCTAATCACTCGCGAAATCTAGCTGGGCTTCCTATTCAGACTGTGATGAACTTTGCTTAATTTCTTTTGGTTGACTACTTATTCTGGCTGGAATCGACACTCCGATTCTAGCGGTGCGCTGACATTTATTTTGCGTGGAACATCTAAACTATTATTAGGTGGATACTACGGTCCTTTGTGCATATGTGCCCTTCTTTACTTCCCAATGCAAAATTCACTAAAAACTACGTCGAGAATATCCTCCACGCCAATGCGACCCGTGACTTTGGCAATTGCCCGGGCGGCGTAACGTAGTTCTTCCGCTGCGAGGACAGGTTCCTCCCGGGCTATGCAAGGGGCGTCAGTTCGGAATGGTGGGAGGTCGTGAGGCTTACGGGTATCGAGGAAGGCACGAAGGAATTGAAGAGCCTCAACGAAATGTGTTCGGTGTCTCTCACGAGTTATGAGAGGTGGCGTTGAAGGGGAATCAACACCTAGCTCATACCTGGGCCTAAGGTCAGCTCCAGCATCGCGATTTTGGTCTGTGGATGTACCGTTCTTTGAGGTGACGTTGGAGACCGTCCAAGAACGATTTAGCCCCAGTTCCCTCGGTAAGGCTGACCACCCAGAATGGTAGAGATTTTCCGGCGAACGTGACCGTCTCCGGTACTACGGATTGCCCGAGGTCAGATTTGTTCAGGAGAATGCAGGTGTTTTCGGGGGAAAGTAGGATTTTCACGTATTCCGGGGCTGCGTCCGCGAGATCTACCGTTGGTGAGGTGCCTCGAAGTTCAGAAAGTGACAGGACGCATAGTCGAATGTCCGAGGATCGCACGCTAACTTGAACTTCAGTACGCGTTCACTGACTAGTTTCATTACCAGAACTTACGATTGATGGGCACGTTCAATCCCGATGTTCTCGACCATATCCCGAGTCCGCCGGAGCCCTGCGGTATCTGAGATGATGACCGGAATGCCTCCAATATCGAGTGAAAGTGACAGGACGTCTCTCGTTGTCCCAGGAATCGGGGTGACGATTGCAGCGTCCCTTTGAGCTGCCAGGGAAATGTCGATGAAATCTTTCGTATGGTAGCCGTACGACAGTGGGGTACGTACATAGGAAGTTGAGTAGACTACTCTTTCCTGCGTTTGGGGGGCCGAAGATGGATAGTTTGATTCCTGACCGCACGATTTCACCTCTTCGAGCGTCGTTAAGGTGGGATTCGATGGTATGAACCAGGTCCTGAGCCTGTTCGACAGCTATGACGAAGCATTACAAACCGGTAGCGGGAGATATATTCGAGAGCGGCGAACCTTGGTCGTAGACACCTTCCTCAAGGTCTTCTCCTTCTCCAAAATCGATCAAAGCTTCAAGCAAGGCGAGACATTTGATAACGTCTTCCCTAAGATTATCCGTCTCACGCTTTACGTGACCCTGCATAGAGGAGAGCGTGAAGTGGTGTGGCAAAGGCCAAGAATGAAGGTTTCCTCACCCACCCCCACAGCTCGGACGGCGGACTTCCTCTGCTCCTCCGTCTCCGCATCGATTAGATCTTTGATACCCTCTACCTGCGTCAGGTCTAATCGCCCGTTTAGAAGAGCGCGTTTGGTGAATTCTCCGGGCTGAGCAGGGCGCAGGTTCGGGAAGAGGGCGAGCGAGGACAAGACTGATGAGAGGAGCGCCGGCCCGGAATGTGTGTGAAGCTCAACGGTGTGCTCAGCGGTGAAGGAGTGGGGTGCTACAAATACACTTCAGAGTAAACCATGGCGTTGGCGGAGCATGATGACGAACCCTGGAAGAAGACGGCAATCCCCTCATCCAACACCTCCCTCGATTGAGGGTGCACAATACTACACCTTCGCATCTTCCATGGCTCCGGAGGCACCTCCTTCTGCTTCCCTTTTGCATCATCTCCAGTCCCAATACGGACCATCTGCGAATACACGTCGAGAGCATCCGGACCCGAAACACGGATCACACCAATCCCACCTCTCCCAGGCGGCGTAGACAACGCGTAAATCGTCTTCTTCTCCGTCGGAGATGGGATGACCTTTGTCGTGAAACGTCTGCCACGCCATAGTTTTCGCATAGCATTATTCCGGGTGGATAGCATCGCTGCTGGAGGAGGCAGGGGAACAGAGGACTGGTGTAGTAAGCGTGGGAATTGATCATTTTCCAAGTTTTCGATCGAGGGCTTCAGTCTCAAACCCGTTCTGTTCTGACTTTCCTCTCCATAAACTATGCCCCGTATACGAAAGAGTATGCCCTTTAAACGTCGTCTCGCGCACCGCACTGAAGGAGCACCACAGAGACTAGCAAGCGAACAAATCTTCACCAGCGTGCGAGGATAAAGGACAAGGCCCGCGAAACCCGGAAGAAACAAAAGAGAGACGGTAAGAAGAACCCGCAATGGAAGTCTAGTACGTTCTGCATCTCGTTCCACGCCTGGGATAGTGCTTACCCTTTGGTTTCAAACTAGAAAAGCCCAAGGACCCCGGGATCCCTGCAAATTTTCCGTACAAGGATCAAATCCTGGCTGAAATCGCTGAGCAACGGCGACAGGCAGCCGAAGCAAAGGAAAAGCAAAAAGAGGAGAAGCAAGCGGCTAGGCTTGCCGCCGCCGAAACTAAGGATGATATCCAAGCTACTGCGGGACCCTCGACGATTACTGGGAAGAAGGGAACTGTACAACCCGCTTCATCCGACGACGAGGACGCCCCGATTCTATTGGACCCTGAGTACCCTCACTTCCAGGCGATCTTCGAGAAGTCCGACGTGATTCTTCACGTACTGGATGCTCGCGATCCTCTGTCGTTTCGGAGTTCACAGATCGAGAGTCTGGTTGGCAAGAGACCCGGACAACGACTTGTGTTTTTCCTGAATAAAGCAGGTCAGGTGCCTGTGGAGTTCGCAGAGCCTACTACAAAGCTAAATATCCACTAGACTTGTGCCCCAGGGAACCCGTGGCCGCATGGGCAGCCTATTTGAGGACGTCACATCCAACGATAATATTCTCTGCGTCTGGAGATGGACCTGAGGCATCCAAGGACTCACTCGGAGTTACCGCAGCTCTTGGACTCCTTGGCGAATGGTCGAAGGAGAAGGGCGAAGATCTTGTTGTTGCGGTCGCCGGTACGACGAACGTGAGTTTCCATCCCCCATTGCTTTCTTTCTCGAATTAATCTCGCCATAAAGGTTGGAAAGAGCTCCGTTATAAACGCTCTGTCGCGCAAGGTCTCTTGTCCCGTGTACAAACTCTCCAGCAAACCGACGCAAACACCATCCACGACAATGTATCCCCAAGAGGTTGTTATCAAAGCTACAGGAAAATCTATCCGGCTCATCGACACCCCAGGTTTGTTCTGGGAGTACCCAGAGGATGCCTCCAAAGAGGATGCGGCAATTTTGAAGGCGCGAGATATCCTCCTTCGGTCAAGAGGCCGCATTGACCACCTGAAAGACCCCTTACCCCCTCGTGCGTACTCACATCGTTTCACGGTCTAACGTTTATTCAGATAGTTTGCTTAGTGAACCATATTGTCCCGAACGCGAAGAAGCAAGATCTCATGCTTCTGTATAACCTACCAGCGTTCACGGATAATGACGTGGGTGCGTTCTTGAACGGTGTGGCTCGCTCAAATAACCTCCTCAAGAAGGTGTGTTTGCCCCTTTGAGGTCACCTCAAATTCGGCTGACACGACTTAAGACCGCAGAACCAGACCAAACTCTTGCAGCTCGTATCGTCCTTCGCGACTGGAACACTGGGAAATTCCCTCGATTCACCCTACCCCCCTCCTTCACACCATCCACCTCCGGTACCTCTGATACCGCCCTCGCCAAAGCTTACAGCCGGGATGATAATGTGCTGTTACGGCTTAAGACAAGACCCGAGTTTAGGAAATCCAGGGGTCTCGTCAGGATGAACTCTGGGGAGATCGACAAGCGCACTCTCATCCTCGATGTTGAGTGGACCTCGCCAGAAGATTCGGAGCCGAGCGGGGACGAGGATGACGAAGATGAAGGGATGCTCGATTTCCATGGAAATGATGGTGATGACGAGGATGAGGAAGAAGACGGGGACGAGGAGGAAAGCGAAGACGAAGAAGAGGACGAAGGGGAGGACGAGGACGAGTCTGAAGTCGAACTCCCGCCCCCTCCAACTAAACGCAAACGACCAACAGAGTCTTCGATGGGGTCCACCGCTCCGCCAAAAAAGAGGGTCACATTCGATCTTCAACAACCCACGAAGGGTGCTGGTCTCCTGTCAAGGTCGGCACCACCAAGTTCGGCCCGCGGGGAACTCACGCTCACTTCGAGGAAGCGGCGAAAGTCGCTGAACAAGCGGGCGTTCTAGTCCCTACTTCATATTCGTGCTTGGAGACTTGTCGATAGCTACTTCCCATGAATTCTGCGCTCTCGCTGACGCGATGTCGTCGCCGGAGAAGCGTTTTGCGGGTCCTTTTTGAGTGAAAGCGAGTGAGTAACCATCGACCGCTGTGTATCTAGAAACATCCATGGGAACGGTCAGGACACTGCCCGTTCCATCGGTTTTTTTATCACCTCCAAACCGCGCACCTGGAATCAATTCATATCCCTGCGACCTTTCCATCAATGGCTCGGTCTTCCAAGTGTCGGAACTCTGGAAGGACTGTGATCCTACCTACTATCTCTATCCCTGTTTCACTGGTGGACGCAACGTGAACGGTCCTCAGGCAATGAGGGGTTATTGGAGCCATTCAGAACGGATACGCGTGTTCCTAGCTAGCCTTATGTATGGCACCCATTGTAGCGCCTTCATTGTTGGGTCATCTCGTTATGCGGTACGGCGCCTAGTGGGTCCAGAGAAACCCCGTAGTCCACCGTGTGGTTCTGGCCATGGGACCCCCACGTTAGGCTGTGATGCGTACAGAGCTTATGACCACCGCTGTATTGCGAGGAGTACATACACACGGACACGACCCGGATGCCCGTCTACTTCATCTCACTTGAAAACCCGGCGACGGTAGACGACGTCCTATGTAGCGTTTCTCGAGCCCCACGTTTCCTACACCCTCGGGATGATCGGGAACATCGTGAACTCCCGTCCCGAACTCGTCAAAGCGATTAAAACCTATACTTCCTACCTCGTGCCTTCATGCGTTCGCAGAGGATTTCGCAAGCCGTGTCGATTTCTTCCTGGCCTGTCAGGAAGTCCGTGCTACAACTGTGTTTCTATGATGTTTCCCTCTTCGTCCTTCGGGCCACGGCTAGGCTGGGGCGATTGTTGGTCACTGAATTATGCCCTATCAACGTCGGTATGGGGAACTGGTCTCTGGTTCACGGAATCGATCACGAAGTGGAGCACGGATAATTTAGATCACACAGAGCCAGCCGTTAGGCCTTTAGGCCGCACACACCACTTGCCAAACTCAAGACTAGCAGTTGTTAGTATACCAATTCGAATGGGAATCAGTTCGGGGTTTAGCGCTATCAATGGGGAAAACGGTAGATGATAAACACAAAAGTAGTAGAAAGTAGAACCAACGGGTGAAAATTCCGAGGGAACAGCTACGATGGGGGGCCTCGCCCTCCCGCTAACGTTCTTAGATCATGTATATCAATGAGGCATGTGTAGGGCGTGGCTCAGGTCGCACAGGTGACAAGGTCGAAGCGGTCCCAAGACGTGGTACGAAAGGACTAGTGCCGAAATCGATGCTCGAGCCTTAAGCGTTCTCGTACAATTTCCGAGCGGCTTCGTAGTCCAACTTCTCCTGTTCTGCTTTGGCTAAAAATGGCTGCCAAAAGGGCTGTGAACAAACCAAAGCCAGATTCCCGGCGATGCCGGCTCAAGAGGGGTGGGCACGGACCTTTCGCTCGTTGTCAGTCATCGAACGCCACTTGGCAGCCGCGAGAACGCTCTGCTTAGTTGTTTCAATCTCATCACCAAAAACCTCCTTGGCCAACTCAGGATCCGAGCGGATCCGTTGAAGGAACATGAAGTAGGCGCTGAGGGGCTTGCGAGGCGCGTTTGGGTCCTTCATGTTAGCCTTTCTGGACTTCCCGGCCTTGCGTTGGGCGGTGCGGAAAGCGTTCTCCCGTTCGATATCGTCGGGAGTGAGGGTGCGCATGTAAGCCGCGAGCTCCCTATCCCTGACGTCTTTGGCAGCCTGAGACATGCGCTTGTATTTCTGAACAATGGGAAGTCGCGGTCAAAGATCGGAGAAACACAGATTAAATAAGAAACGGACCTCCTTCTCAGCGGCGCTGAGGTTCATGTATTCTTGTCCAGCCTCCTTGGCCAACTGGGCAATATTGAGCTTCTTGGTGGTGTTGGCCATAGCCCTCTGAATGAAATCATTGAAGTAGAGCTGCCAGGCAGAAGGGGCCAACTTGGGCGGCCCAAGAATAGGCTTCTGTGGTGCTGAGAGGAGGATCAGTGACATTGATGTAGATGAGACAATCAAAACATGACATACAGGAGGGTGTTCCAGCCTCCCCAGATGTCCAGGCCCCATGGCCACTTTCTACAGTGGCAACCCCATCTGCACCTGCAATGTTCTGTCTTTCATGCTCAGGTGACGGGAGAGAATGGGTTGGTGGGAACTCCATATGATCTTTGGTGGCAAAAAAATCAAGGGAGTCACCCCCAGAAGAACTTGTTGCTGAGTCCCAACTTTCACCACCCACATCAATTCCTTCATCCACCCCAGGGGAAGGTAGTTCTGATGCATTCAAAGCCATCTCCAAACACTGAAGAACATCTTCAATGCTTGGGCGGTCATTTGGTTTAGGCACCCAACACCATTCCAACATCTCCCACAGGCTCTTTGTGAATTTCACTCCTTGAGGAGGACGTTCACCCTCTACTACCTTCATGAGGACAACTAGGTCTGCATCCTTGTGGAAAGGGAAGTTCCCACTGATGGTTTCATATATGACCATCCCAAGAGCATAACAGTCTGAAAATACTGTTGGGCGGCTGTTCTTGAGCCCAAACCGTGCTGGTGCAATGAGTTCTGGGCTCATCCACCGGGCTGTGCCACCCTGTGTGTGTGAACTTGAGGACAAAAGGTACTTGGGGTCTGAGATGATTGTCAGCAGACCAAAGTCTGCTAGGCGAGCATGGCCAGTTTGATCAATCAGTATGTTGGCCTTGGAGGCAATCTCAGTAAGATAGGAATGATTCCAGCCATAAAACCCACCCCTTTCAGATCCCCATGAATCATTCCCTGGCTGTGGATGTAGATCAGGCCACTAGCAACATCTCTCAGCTAGATAGGTTATCCAAATCTCAATGAATTTGAAGCACTGATGGCAGCTTTGAGTGATAAACTTACCAGCTCCAACCGGTTTGCATCAGGATGTGACTTGATGAAACTGCTGATGTTTCCATTCACCATCCAGTCTGATATCATCGCAAAACGAGTCTCAGACATTGTCACTCCTATCAGTGGTAGGATATTCTGATGCTGGAGGGTTTTCCATGCAATGACCTCCTTGCAGAACCTCTGCACCAGGCACTCTCAGTGGACAGGCAAATGAGGAACAGGACACAATTGGTAACTCACCCCAATTACCTTCTGTAAGTCACTATCTGAGTATATCCTTATGACCTTTATAGCAACCTCCTGACCACAATGTTCCCCCTTCCACACATCTGCAAACCCACCCCTGTACAGTGCATCACCAGTTTGCCCACAGGAAACTGGAATCTTCAAAGTTGTTGGAAGGAGTGCATGACGGCCGCACATTCTGTACAGTGATTTGAGACAATTCTCTTGGGTCTGTGGTGAAAGTTCAGATCTATCCAGGGCCTGGTTGACAGTATATGTCAATGTGCAGTTTCAATCAACATGAGTTTGCGATGACCAGTGGACATATAATGTACCTCATATATCACATCAACAAAGGCCTGTGCATCATCCCCAAGGAGACGGTGGATTGTGTCACCCTCATCCTGACTTGAGAAGATCACTTCGATCAGGGCAGGGAGTTCATGCAGAGCGAATGCGCGTCTGACTAAACGTCCTGGAATACCAAAGTTGGGGAAGTGGGAGTAGTCAGTATTCCATAATGATCAGCAAAGGCAGGGTTGAAGGCGCAATATCGTGAGAACCTGCGTGGAGGGTTTCGTCGAAGGGCGCACTCGGCGCGTTGAGATCTAGAGTGTCGAGTGTCTCTTGGATCTTGATCTTCTGTCCCTTAACCTTGCCCTTGTTATGTTTAATGCATGGCGTGCTCGCCGCCCTCCTGAGAGTCCGCTCAATTTCGTCCATGACCCTGGAGTTGCTTGATAAGGGAGCATACAGAACATGGCTAATCGACGCACTTTTCCAAATCCCCGAGTGCCGCCCGCACAGATTCATTGAGACTTTCCATATCCTTCCCCTGGACCACTGTCTTTAACACATCGCACACATTGAGGCAGTATTCGGACAATTGCACGGAATCCTTGTCGTCAATCATCTTGTCCTGGATGGGTTATCGATAAGAGTCCACGGTTGGATGCAAAATAGGACACCAACCCGAACTAGAGCTATGGCGGCGCTGACATTTCTGAAGACCTGCTTTGCGGAGGAGGCTTCAATTGCTTCCCTGTTCAAAACGTCAATCCTATCGTCCAGGAGCGACACTTTGCGTTTGCGAGTCGCCATGTCGCCAGCTTGGCGTAACTGTGTAAGGTGTATTTGGGTGGGAGGGTTACACGTGACCTACACACGCTCACATGTTATAATTATTGGCGGTCCATCACTGATTCCGCAAGGAGGACCATCCCAGTGGTGAATGTTTGGACGACGAATTCAGCAACCGTGTGGCTGAGACACATCACCAGTGATAATAACACAGCCGGAAGAAATCCGCTCGAAACTCAGGTGATGTCCAGGTGACACCTCGTCGCCTCTCGCCTAAAAAGTTCGTCAACGTTGCCTCCTAGTCTGGAGTGGTATCGCAAGCTCATTGTAAGACCCAGGACGTCGCCGACGATAACCCCTTTTGTCACGCCACTCTCCTTCATACAGCGAGGTAGTGGCTCTCATGGACTTCTCAAAGGCGGGCACCGTTCGACACATGGGATGATATCCTGGCCGTCAGTAAACATGTACCTCGCTAAAGGGAGGGTTCTCAATCTTCCGGCACCGCCCCCACTTGCCAGCTTCTCCTCAGGCTTGGGGTTTCAGGCGCAAGATCAAGATGGTCTGTAGGACGTCCGTTCAACAATCCCGAACACAGCCGGTGGTCACCAGTCACCGGTCAGTCGCGATTGGATGTGGGGAGCCAATGGTGGTACCCGCTGGTCTACTCCCAGACACGGTTATCGGTCACACTGAAACCAAACGCCCATGGGGGATGTTTTTCCCCGTTGCGTTTGATTTATGGAAGGGTGCGTTAGCTTCCTGGTCGAGCCCAGTAAAAGCGGCTGAATTCGAAGGAAAGAAATAATCATTGCATTACCTGTCATGTTGATACAAGAAGGCGAAGTCGAAAGCTCTGGTAAACAATACAAACCTGCGGCAGAAGATCTAGTCACAAAGATCGAAAAGCGGAAAATGAAAGGGAAGAGAAAACATCGACAGAAATTAGCGAATAAAGAAGATCGCAGAAAACAGATGTGTAAGAGCAGCGAGGTATAGACATAGAGGGGAGGGGAGGACGGCAGGTAGAAGGGAGGGAGGTGAGAGGGGAGGGAGGTGAGAGGGGAGGGAGGTGAGAGGGGAGGGAGGTGAGAGGGGAGGATACGCATGCTACCTGAGGACGTTTCATGTTGCGTACACCGGTGAAACAGACATAGAGATAGTAGGTGGGGTCGCATTCCTTCCAGAGTTCCGACACTTGGAAGGTGAGTCATTGATGGAAAGGTCGCAGGGATGTGAATTAATTCCAGGTCCGCGGTATCGCTGTCGAACTGTCTCATACGGCGCTTAGTGGGTCCGGAGAAACCTCCCGGTAGTCTATCTTACGGTTCTGAGACCCCTACGCGAGGCTGTGATGTATAGAGTGCTTATAACCACCACTGTTATGCGAGAAGTACCCACACACAGCACGACCCGGATGCCTATCTACTTCACCTCACTCGAAAACCCAGCGACGGTTGATAATGTCCTAGCGTTCCTCGAGCCCTACGTTCCCTATACCCTCGGGATGATCGGGAACATCGTGAACTCCCGTCCTGAGTTCGTCAAAGCGATTAAGGTCTATACTTCCTTCGAGGTCGACTTCAGCAAGCCCCCCCAACCGCAACCGTTCCCCACCCCCACCGACCCCGGCCTCGGTTCCATGAAGGCACCGCTTCCCCCGGTTTTATTCTCCGTTATTGCTCTCCAGCCAAGGGAACAAGCCAGGTACTTCTGTTCGGCAGATCTGAAGAACTCGGAACCCGCGACCCAGGAAGAAGAGGCCCATGTTCAGGAATTCTTCAAGGAAGTCATCCCCATCGTCGCTGCTTTTCCGCCGGATAACGAGGACGGGCCCACACCCGAGTACGATATCAACCCGATTGGGGTGAAACGAAGGGGGTACCTCGTCGGTAGGGTGCACGAGAAGTGGGGTCTATGCCTCGGTCCGATCACGATTATGAGTTCTGGACCTCTGGTGTGCCTCATCTGCCCTCCCCCTCCACCACCGCTGCAACCACAAGGAGCGCGCCCACCCAGTATCCCTCCAACGATAAACGGAACACCGTACCGAAAATCGGACCGATGGATCATCTCTCAATTCGGACCCTCTGACATCGATTTCATCCAATCTACCTCCCTCATCCCCAGGCACAAAGCCTACCTCGAATCTCGCGCCCATACCTCTATCTCCATCCGCGACGGCCACGCAGTCGACGTTATTACCGGGACCCCGAAATCGACCCCCGTCGCGTGGTCCATAATCCAAGCGGACGGTTCTTTCGGGGTTCTCTGGGTCGAACCGTCCCATCGAGGGCTCGGACTCGGAGATCTCGTCCTCAACGAATGTGTAAGCATGTCAGGGACGTACCATGGGTTTAGTGGGAAGCAAGTGACAGGAACGGGGATTTTGGGATGGCAGTGGGCAGATGCGTCCCCAGTGAACGCTCGCTCGATACAATTCTTCTCGAGGCAGGAAGGATGGAGGATTGGATGGGGCACCCAATTTCTCACGTTCGACCCTGATGCGGATCCTGCGACTATCGATTGGTCATTCAGGCAGGTCCGAACTGAAGAGTCGAGGATGCGAGAGTGGGGTAAGAACCCGAGGATCCTCCTGGGCCAGAAGGTGTCGGTACACTAAGAGTTAGTGTTGTGCTGGTAATCATTATAGATAGCCCTACGGGCGGACGCGCGTATTGTGTCGCTCACAGACCCATGCGTGAATCGACGAACACGAAGAGAGACTTTTAGAAAAATCGAAGTTCGTGGGTGTTTCAGAGGTCCTGGGTTACGGCTATCCAAGGGAACTCGGCCAAGTGAGCTCGACGTAGTATTCCATAGAGCAACGCTCAAACGAGTTCGTGTGTGTATTCTCCGTTATCATCTGACCAGGCCAAGAGGGGACTGGGGGGGATGATCGTGGAGCTCCGAGCCACCTGTTCGAGGGTGACCCTCCTGAACGAGTTGATTACTCGCGAGACTTTAACAGCCGGGAGGTAACAAAAGGGCAGTTGGAGGAGCTGAGAGGTTTTCTCACCACCCCAGGGCCAGGCAGTTTCACCTCACCAACAGATGCATGGTAGCCATCTGGCCCAATCGATCGTGCCCATCTTTTTCGATCGTTCGCTTCGTTCAAATCCTCCCACCCAGCTCTCCGGATTTAGGCGTGCGCTCGAACACACAGAACACACAGAAAAAACTCTTACAGAAGGTGACAAAGATACTGCACCAAGTGTGTTTCCGGCTCAAGCGTGGGGGCCCGACCTCCTGAAACAACACCTTCGATGTTGTTGATAAAAGCCCTTGCGTCCTCCTTATCAGGTATTTCAACTATCGCCTGTTTGGTGGTCCGAGTGTTAATCGTAGCGGCTTGCGCCATAGTAACGACAGCGGTCAAGTTGCTCACCAAACGGGTTTGGTACCTAAGTCTACCCAAAACCCGGGGAACCCTGTCCGGCGGTGTTTCTCCGGGAGCCCCTAAAGCTGCACGTCCGTCCCCTGCCGCCAGGCTCCCCTTGGAAATTCTCGAAATGATCATCGCCCATCTCATCTATGAGACAACTAGTCTCCTCTCTTGCTCTCTGACTTGTTACTCTTGGCATATCGCCACGATTCCCCACCTCCACCACACCCTTATCATCACAACCTCTACCCTGCACGCAGACAAGGAATTCGTGTGGCCTGAACCGCT
>Ga0307511_10002344_pt1 | contig 19797 bp, 11 predicted proteins | sample 13_EM_MG_FD_200266 | JGI IMG/M metagenome (GOLD analysis project Ga0307511, IMG submission 200266) | Populus trichocarpa ectomycorrhiza microbial communities from riparian zone in the Pacific Northwest, United States - 13_EM | ecosystem: Host-associated > Plants > Roots > Unclassified | place...
GATTAGGCGTATAGAATCCAAAAAAAAAAAAAAAAAAGACGAGGCCATGATGAGCTGATTCATCCTCAAAATGGTACTTTGAGTTCCTATCGCGGCATATGTTATACAGAGGCCTATAATAATTTTGTGGCTTACTTATACTTAATTGAATCGGCTTGTTGGATATTTAATCTTTTTATTTTGTTTTAATAATTCAGTACTCATATTTAGCTATGATGAGGGAGCGAATCCCTGACTAGAGACTCGGCTGGATTGTCCCACCCCTGGGCGGTTCCCTGCCCAGTATCTTCGTATATGACCAGATACCCCCTTGAAAATTCATGCCTGGCTCCCAAGAAAATCCACCACTTGCTGTTAAAGTCTATGTTGCTTGTACATGCATACAAGTTGTTTCAACAAGTCACGGCTTTACCCCAGGTATGTAAATGCCTTCCTAGTTAGGAATGGCAATTTGCAAGATCTTCGACCTAATTAATCGGTTCATATGAGCGGGAGCGGGAACGAGGAGGGTCAGCCTCGGGTACCGGGATCATATGACTTGGCCCTGCATGTGCAGCCATCATCTACTAGACAAAAGCCAGGCGAAACCCCTTGTTTGCTGTCCAACCCAAGAGCACATGCACTTTGTAGATCTTGTCGGTTAATTAAGCTTGAAACAAGCACAGTTCCCATAGCCGCAGAGTCAGCGTTGATGTAGTGTTTGTGCGCTAGAAACTAAATACAGGTGAAGATGTTGTTGATTAAACAAATCAGTGCCACGATAGGGTGCCCTAAATTAAACTAGCTAATCTTGCTAAGAGTATAGAATGAGGTTTTTTACTTTTCTTTTGACTCTACCAGCCAGCCAAAGGCTAGCGAGGTTGAACCCGCCACATCGGTACTCTAGCCTATTGTCATCCTCATTCATATGGAGACCTCTACCTACCTTATATTGCATTCAATATCTGTCAACTTCACTAAAACAACCAAAGCAACCACCCAAGAAATACCAAAACTCCCCAAAACACCAGCTGGTACGATTATTTTGCCGACATGTAACAATGGATTCAATGTTGACATATCTGGCACTGCCAAGGAAGGCCAGCAATGTTCTATAAAGCACCCGCCCTTTCATATATCCATGTACGTCGATGGTGTAGTTGGAAGCCATCTTGGTGCATGCTTATGCGTGCGTAGGTTCGAATCCTACACCCCCAAAAAAGATTTTCTAACAGCCAAGAAGCATGGGTTCCTCCTAAAGAGGTTCCCCCTGTTGTCTTAGTCAGACACCCTCCGGAGTTAAGTCCGGAGTTAAGTCTTGGCTAAGTCCCAAATGGTCTTGGTAGTGGAGGAGTAGGGTGCGCTCTGAATCCTCCCGGGTTTCAGGGGGGCTGGTCTGGGCCTAAGGCTGAATACGAGTAATGACTTTAAAAAAACTGAAAAAACATATGTACGTCTACAAACCCAACGATTAGAGACTAGATAGCTTGAATACGAGAACTCTTCAAAGAATGTACCCACCGGTAACCAAAACTGTCAATGGCACCGGCGCACGTCCTCACAAACGCAGTGAGCATAGCCCATAGTTGAATAATATACCTACCTATGTCGGGCTGTCCTCCCACTGGCCGCTGAAATGTGCCAAATGCCGCTGTGGTATCTGCTGTTGCAGGAGGCTAGCATAAATCCAGTACCCTCGGCGACTAGAAGCATCAACGACCTTCCTTATCCCAAAGGGCGGTTAGTAGCACCCAAGGGATGACGGGAAACTTGAGGGACAAGGGTAAATCGTAGCGCTCTGGTGATGGAGGGCTTGAGGATGGCAGTGCATGTATTGGTTGCTGATGCTGGAGAAAGGTAGGATGGAGGCAGTGTCGATTCATAAAGAGAGTTTCGCTTTATTCTAGAGCGGCGGCAGAGGTTCCAATGGGTGGTGGTATATATTCCGGATCTGGCCATGTACATAAATATGGGGCACGGACTATGGAGATCCGACGCCTACCTGATCGTGGGTTAGAGGGCTTGGATAAAGGAATTGCAGAAGAAGGACGGCGGAACATGAAATCGTGAGATTGACTGAGCAGTTTGAAATAAAAGGTAAGGGGGGTTCTAGCCAAGTTCAGAAATGAAATGAATTACTTGTAGGATACCATCAAGTTAAATATCTAGACCAAGTAAGTAACATGTGTGAAATAAGGTGGTTGAGGCTCAGTATAGTTGTACTTGATAATGTTCAAAAAACTATATAATTACAGCGAGGTATTAATCACCCTTATCTACACCCCGAACCCCGGTGTTTTCTAATCGGTTAATCAAGCTGTCGTACTGCACATAGTACGTGTTCTCCTACGTCATCTCACTCTCCTCATAGTTTATTGTCACTTATGACATTCCTTTATTTCATAAGATGAATTTATGCGTTAGAAAATTACAAAGCCTAGATAATCCTCAGGATGCAGCCCTGACTATTCCTCCGCCATATCTATAATCTGCTCTGCAACCCACTTCGTCTCTAACAGTGGAAGGTGGGCTATTCGGTGTTTTGCTTCCACACCTTTTGCCTTGTAAGAATATCCGGTGGGTAGACTTGGTCTACCTGTATCCCGGGAGTCCCTCTTTATTGCCCTGTGCGGAGCTGGTGCCGGTACTGTCCTGTTACTGAGCCTAGGCAGATATTTTTGGCTCCCATACTTTATCTCTAACCTTGATCACCCTATGGCTTACATCTTTACCGGACCCTCGTTATAACGGAGGAGATTTTCCGAGCCAGTTATAGTGATGGTTAACTACATATTATAGCTATTGGCTTGGCTAGGCGAATTTTTATAAATGATTACTTGCATTCAACTGATTCTAGCTTATGACGGGATACCGCACCCCGATCTCCGGACATGAGTTCGGTGGCTTATCCTATCCCAGTGTCTCTGCCACACAACTCCTGATCCCGGAACAACTGTATACATGGTAGCCGATCGAGAATTCAACTTACCCATATCCCCCCTCCACCTACTACCATACATCTTGCGGCAGTGTGTAATCACTGCGCAGTGCATCACATGTAATTTTTCGAGTCTCTCTATGGGGAGATGGGTAGATAGACAGGTAATACAAACTGTTCTGTTAGCAGAAATCATGGCTTCCACTTGTTGTCTGAGGTCGGGGGAAGCTGGGCCTAGAATGTGTTTACGTAGAAGGCGTGGTATCGAGGTAGGCTATAGAAGGGGATGTATATCTTTGAATATCACCGTCTTTGATAGAACATATACAGTGCTATGTGCTAAGTCTCCGAGATTCAGCGCAGAGATCAGCGCACGTGAAGATTCTGTCTGCGACCTGCCTAGCTTGCTCAAACACCAAGATACTCATGCCTTTGCCTGTCTGTATCTACCAAAGTGTATCAAAAGGTAGCATTATGCCGGATGAGATCAATTAATACACCTAAAGGGCTAGAGTAGTCGCGCGGCCTGTGCGGCTGAATCTCGAAGACCTTCGTAAGTGAAAATTTTTGGATTTCCACGGCGCTAGGTCGCTGGAGGCCTTACTAGTAATGCCGCTGCTAATATTGCTAGATTTCTTGCTCATAGTGTCGTTGGCAATGTCGCGGGTAATCCCGGCGGACGCGAGCTGCAGCTGGAAAGCCTGGGGAAGTCGACCCGGGAGAGCCTAGGAGAGAGAAACCGAGACGACGGCTAGTAGGGGAGCCTGGAGGAGCCTGTGAAGGAGTTTGCGAAGGAGTTTCGGCAAAGGAGTTTCGGCATAGATGTTCCACTAGGGAAGTGACAATTTGATGGGATCCCTTTATTAGTCTAAAAATCAGGTGATATGAGCGCTACGGCTTCTTGCAGCAATGTCGGAATATAAAGTCCCTAGTAATCTGAGGAGCACTTTTCCAAAAAGATAACTGAGCAGGAAACTGCCCCTCTCCCTTTGCAATACCATCAAATGTCACTACCTCCACGCCCGGCTATCATTTACCTTCTAGACCCCCATTCGAGCCTTCACCTTCCCACCTTCCCACCTTGAGTAGGTTACCCCGGGAAAATTATCAGCGCCGCAATCTGAATCTCCACCGCCGCTCTGCAGCGTCCTAGAAAAAGGAGAAATTTCTCGAGACCTCACTGCCTACAACGACCTTACCACCCTCATCACAATTAGTGACTGTACTTTTGGTAGATAAGTACACGCATTCAAGCTATATAGTCTGTAGCGAGGCAGCGCATCCCCTGGCACACTGTAGCGCTTATCCCATGACTCTAACCAAACTGTCTCGCTCTACGGATATGTCGCTCATGGTTTATGACTAGATATACCAACTGGACCATGCATGCTCAGATGCGCTTCGAAGGGACAAAGAGAAACTATACACAATCCCGCTACATTCAAACCTTGCTATAACGGACCTCGCTGTAGCGGATCCTTTGGTATACCGGACGGCTCAAAGCCAACATTTGCCCGTTCTGGAAATTTCTGATACAGGGATGCTGTAACCGACAAAGCAATGGAGTACAGTATGATAGCGCAACCATAGAACAAACATCACCCACAATGATATATTTCTAATATTGGATAGTGTGTAGTTCATTTCTTCCTTTCCACGCCTTCCCACTGCTAGTATTCAGAGCCAACCATTATGTCAACCATCACCGTGCCAAGGCCCACCATTGCCGAGGAAAAAAGAGCCTCATAATTCTTGTCTTTTCACACACCCAATGCCGCTCCAGATGCTCAGTAGCATAGATAGACATATATTCAAAGAATTCCTTACAAGCAGTCAACCGTTGAGTAGTAAGCAACCTCTTGAAGCACTGGAGTTCTACCTTTTTACTCTACCCCACCTGCTTCCACTTCTGGAACGGCCCCCATGCTATTTGCTATATACACCGGATATTAGCTATACTGGACAGCAAGGGTAGTTACTACTAAAGATTCAGCGCATACACCCCCGGTCTACACCAACCTGGGTCCTCGTAGTCCCATTTCCGTCTGCTATCCTGTCAGATCGCAAAACGTAAGCCAGTGACTTCCGCCCGCCCCACAACCTAGTTCGAGTCACCCCCTCGCCAAGTTATGTATTTTGATCTACCTTGATTATGGGTTATGTAATCCGCTGTGGGTCTATGCGCAAGCTACCACAAAGTTATCGTAGCGTAATAAATCTTCAATCACAATATACAGCCGCCACTACTGCTGGCGACGGTGTACATACCCTCCGCAACCACCCCGGCCGGAGCACACAAGATGTGGCCCTAAGATCTATCCTCTGCGCCTAAGCTCCTTTCGAGTCGGGTACGTAATCGGGTACGTAATCGGGTACGTCAGCGACTTGTGCTACTGCTTTATTTTTTGGTAAATCAGTTAATCGTAATCAAGTCCACAAGGGGCGGTAGCCTATCTCCCTGAGCTCTTATGCTACACTAGTTCGACAACTACCACAACTACTACCCCATATATTCCGAATGAAGAACTCTTGCCAAGGTGTACGCTTCGGTGTTTAAGACGAGAATTCAGAAATCGAACATGACTAAAACCATGCTATTTGGGGGGGGCAAGAGTATGTAGGGAAACCACATGCGAAAAAGTTCGCCAGACTTTTGTCTAGGCAATTTCGACTTGTTATATTAACTGCTGCGGGATAATAAGCACTAGTAGAAAGCTCAAAGTCACTGGATCAAAATCTGTGCATTCTGGTTTAGATAGATTATACCCCCGAGTGCTGAGACTTGAGAACTAGGATTGGGTATAGTAGTCTGAAAAGCACTGTGGGTAGGATATTGTACCTACCTAGATAGCTTACTTTGTTGTCTGAATTCCTAAAATGTTGCCAAAGCAGTAATCAAAGAGAGGTAGGTCCTATCATGGAGATGCTGGGTTTCTCTCACCTTTTCACAACTTTTGGTATTTTTTGAGGCTTATTCATAGTGTTTGCATCCCCACATGAATTTGAGTTGATGTTGAATGTTGGGCCATTTGTTTTAATCAGGCGAAACTGTATGTACTGTACCTATGTACTGTAAGATTACGAGGTTATGAAGGAATTTTGATCAAATTAAGAGAATTGTATTCGGAAAGCTTGTGCTATGATCGCTATAGACTTCGTTGCTATAAAAGTACTGCTGAAACAATCTAAGTGGCGTGAAGAAATCTCCCGCTGTCACTTTCGAGCGGTCTTGCCACGCTAACCTACTGCCCGCTTTAGTGCTAGTCTCTCGGGAAATGCCTGTCACGTGAGCAAGAGTAGGTCCATGTCCTGCGGGTAGTGATTCAGTCGTTAAGTTCAGTCGTTTGACGAGAAAAAAGGGTATTATCGGCGAGGTCGGACAGAGGCGGTTGTTGCGGCTTTTGAGTTTTGCGGGTTTTGTTAGTCTCATGTGCATGTGAATATACATTGACCGAACGTTCTTAGAATAGGTCACAAAACGAGCATATTCCCCGTTTTGTGTGATATTGCTCTCATAGCGGCTTCTGGTTGATGGTTAATTAGGAATATGGCCTGTCCAGACGTAAAATCTTGGTGTTTGGATTTTTTTAAGATTTTTTTGAAGTCTATTCGCCCGTCAGCCTGAGTCTCTCCAGCGGGGTTTGGTGTTTGGTTGCAAGGCAGGTTGCAGGTCGCAACCAAGAACCCTGCGTTTTGCAAAACTGGCCAAGTGTCCAAATGAGCCGCGGTACCTGGTACAGCGCGTGGTGGAAGGTATCCGCGACCCCTTGCATAATCTGAGCGTGAGACATCTGTGGTAAGAAGATGACCAGCCAATCGCTGCATAAAAAGGGGGGTCGTGGATACTTTTCCCCCAGGCATTGTATGTACATCAACGGATCAGATCGTGACAAGCTACGTACAGTGCGTGGGGGAAAGTTTCCGCGCACTCCTTTTTATGCAGCGATCGGCACCCAGTGAAACATGAATGACATGTATGTACCTGTATCACAATGAGTTGACCGCTAACCAGATTGAGCTCAACATTGGAGGTATTTACAGTCTCGTACCTATTTACATACATCGCCAGACTATATCTATGTACAAGATAGAAAGCTCATCATATTTGGTGTGCTCTCGTGTGCCAATCCTGTCTTCATGGAAGGTAACTCTCCTATACACAATTCTTATCGTACTCTAATTTGGGAGGTATCCGGATCTTGAGCGCTACCTCAAGCATAACAAGTTTTTGCCCTAACCTTGCTTCCTTTCTCGGTAGACTAGTAGCTGTTAAGAAGAGAATAGGAATGATTCAAAGAAACATGGAAAGGGATTCCTACTAGGCTCTCTTACCAGATCTCTATGCCTTGACAGGTTGCTGTAGTTATTAAAGTTGAGGGGCAGTACACTAATAATTCAACTAGGATACCAAATATTAATGAGCTTTCTATCTACATAGGTATAGCCTGGTGATGTATGTAAATAGGTACGAGACTGTCATTCCTCCAATGTTGTGCTCAATCTGGTTAGCCGTCAACTCATTGCGATACATACATGTCATTCATGTTTCACTGGGTGCCGGTCGCTGCATAAAAAGGAGTGCGCGGAAACTTTCCCCCAGGCACTGTACCTTGTGGGGAGAATAAAAAGAGAAGATAAGCGTAAAATTCCGCTACCCCCGAACCCCAATATCCGCTACGGGCATGCACCAATGCGACGAACCAGTAGAATCAACCAAACTCCTACGCAAGGCAAGGTCGCATATAGGCTCATACAACACCGTTGTCTCCAACCTCCTTAAAATTTTGCAACCCAGCCAACAAGCCTCTAAGCTGCCTCTTGGAAACCGAGTAATCGCAACAGTAACTCGATCCAACAAACAGGTTATATCCATGTATAAGTTAATTAATGCACACAACGTATTACCAGTCCGAATCCGACAGTACTATATTAAACTACACTACGCAATGCATGATGATGCCTATTTATAAAGAGTTAGATAAGAACTACGCATGCACAGGCGTTGTTGCCCTGCATACACACTTCTCCGCCACCGTCGAGGAGCTTATTCTGAACTGCAATAGTGCAAATAGTTTCGTATATACGCAATATCCGGAGCTTGCATATCATAAAATTTACATATTCCCCCCAAGGTACCAGCCGACCATATTTTATTTTACATGAAGCGAGAAATGATATACGACAGCACACAGAGAGCGGGATTCCAGAGATCACCCTAATGTTGAACCTTGTCGATTGTTATATTGTCTCTCTTCTTATCATGACCAATATTCGTACATAGCTGACTTTGATAGGACTTCTATGGCCTCTAGAAACTGAATTGGATGTAGCGGGGGCCACGTACGTGCTGCTGACTTCCTGTTTTTACCAGCAGGCTATTGATTCGAACAGTATGTATATAAGATATGATAATGCTTCGCATTTTAGGTTGCGCAGCCTGGAGGTTTGCGCCCGTCATATCCATTTTTTCCACGTCTATCGCATTCCGTCATAATGGTCAACATATAGCCCCCGACATAGCAATGGGTATCGTGGGCGCAAAAGTGGGATTGACCACGTAGCATCACTAATCTCGGGAAATCATAATGAACGTAAGTGCACTCAGGCCTTCAAGGTAACTATAATTTCATCGTGCTAAACAGCGAAATTTGGCTGGTCAGAACAAACTTGGCCCTTGTTCTATCCAAGTGTAACGTAAGTGAAATCTTACCTTCAGATCCTGTTTATAGCTTGATGAATTTTATCAACGGGAATACTCCAGGAAAAAAACATCTCACGCCCCCTCCCCTCTACGTCAATAAACTTCGCCACTGTTCCGGAATAGCGAGGGGCTGTCCAAATCCCCACCCCTGATCCTCCCACCACTTTTCAACATTAGCAAGTTCACACGATACCCAGACAATTTCAAATTTTTCCGTAATGGCAGATACTTAAGTGGGGATAGATACATATCAGGAACCAATCGAAGGACAGCCCCACCACAATAATAATGGCCTGGAAATAAGGATATTTACTGTAGACAAAGACACTGATTAGTATGGACCCCCAAACAAAATTCAGATACTAGTCGGTCGTAAATCGGTCCAGTGGAGTTTCCTCTATAAATTACAAGTACCCGCAGTGAGGGCCTATTTGAACATGCTCTAATAATGGGGGTCACGTGGAGCGATGCCCATGCCCAAAAGGGGAAATGTAAACCCAATATTTAATTTAAAATGTTATCAAAACCTACAATGCAAGAAACTCGCATTTTATAGTATTATGAGTCAAATGCCTAAGAAACCTACCAATAACGAGATTTTCTTATATTCTGATACAAACTTTGTGGCACTGTTCGGAAATTGCAAGGTATTTTGGTATTGCTTAACACTACGATAACTGGTGGCATGCTCTAGATAGGCTTTCGGTTACAGAAGCTAAACATAGAGGTACATGCACATTCCATTATCTTTTCGGCAGATGGTTACTCATACAAATTACCCGCAGGGCCTTAGGCACAAGTGCGAAGAATTGCGATGACGTTTGAATTGACTTCCGGAAGTTGAAAGCGTTATCATGAGTTTTCAGAAGTAGCAAATTTGATGCAGATACGAGCTTGCTTGGCATACATCGTCTCCACTTATATGTATACCCAGCCTGGTATTTCTTTATATAAGGGTAGGTATAGTTCCAACTGAGCTGGAATATCTTTCACAATACAAGACTTTCCTCCCCAAAGATCACAATCAACTGAGAACTCACCCCCACCTCACGTAAGGCAATCAACGAAGCCCCACGAAGTCGTCAAGTAAGGCAATTAACGAAGCCACACAACACACGAAAAGCGTGCGTGCGAACCTCCCATCTCTCTTCACTTGCAACGTAACTGACAGCGGTCGAAGCGCAATGCAACTGTCTCTAGGGCTCGCTCTGGTTGTCTGTGCCGCTGGATTAATCCGCACAGCTGCGGGACTGTCATGTAACAGCGGTTGTTCCGCTTGCTGGGCAAATGGCAGCAACAACGTGGATACAAAGATCAGCTGCTTTGGTAGCGACTGTGGTTCGACCTGTCCGGGAGGTTACAATAACCTACATTGTGCAACAGAATCGCGTTGCAAGTAAGTGAACTTTTCAACATCAACTGTCTTTGGTATCTATATATATGCAGTTTCATCATTGTTTTCAAAGCACTTGTCCTCTGCTATCTATTCAACGGCGCTAACAATGGGTATGAAATAGGTGTGACTTCGGTACTGGGGCGTGTTTTGACTACGGCCCGTGCTTCTATGGAGAAACCAACAGTGCCACTTCTAAGTCTTGCAAGACACGTGGGTAATCAGACAGCAAATATTGACATATGTGCTCGTGCACAGTCATGTTGGAGCTCCACTGCTACTAATTCGTGTTTTTTTCTATACCCCTTGCTCTGCCCCCTTACACGCTTGTTTTTGGAAAAGAAAAAGAAAAAAAAACAGGAAAGAATGTCTCCGTTGTTAGGTTCTGTTGATGAGATGGCTACAGCACCACTTCTGCCGGCCAGTTGGAGGTGAACATAGTTACTAGTAATTGATTTATTATTTACCCGCGCATACATATCCAGTATATAGAGTACGCAGTCCGAGTCCCAAGGTTTTAAGCAGCCGGCTAGCTCGTGACAAAGCTCAAGCCCATGCCTTAGTCGATTCTATATTCTTTTAACGAATCACCACTCTTATTGAGGCTCTATGTGTTACTCCCATCCCAAATCGATCCAGAGCACAAACAGAAACTTACACTAACACCATTTCCTACAATTCGGGACTCTAGTGGTAATATTAGCAGGACCACGGCTTTGTGGCTTTTCGTGGGGTTGGTACTTAGTTCCACATCAGCCTCCCTGTATGTGCCCATCATACTGGACTCAAGTACCATTAGGTATGTTACTACTAGATTTACCGTCTGCATGGACTATTGTATCATTACCTTTACAGCTTCGGTGCAATATCTAACCAAAGGGGCTCAAATTTTGGATATTTTATAGATATATATTCCTTAGTCTTTTGAAAAAGGCTCTTGTGCACTAACTACTGTTCAAACTAAGTGGGGAAAATACAAGATTTCTTGGAATAGGGTTAGCAGTAGGATATGTGAATGTATTAGGGATATGCTTCCACTTGGTACCTGAGGTTTGTGCGAACTGGGTACAAGAATCTCTATGAAACCGTACTGCGTCGCCAGGGTAGTTTCAGGAGGGCGCAAATGAGGTATATCTTGCAGTCACTGAATCAAACCTTTCATTTCTGTGCCAAATTTGGAACACAGGACTAGGAGCTAGTGTTGGTTGGTAGAGGGGACCATAACACCCAATGGCAACTAAACCTCGGGATATACCGGGGATAAAAAACCCCTAGCATCCTATGCCATAGCCCCCGTAATATCCCCTAGATAAAAGATTTTCCCAGTTATTCTGTTGCTTGACTTAACCAATACTTGCGTGAACAAAATTCCCGTAAACCAGTGTTTTCCACCACAGGGACGGGATGCTTGGCGTGGATTCCTAATGGGATTATGCCTATGTGCCTGCAAATAAAGTCCTCCATTTCCATAGGGAATAATTTTAAAACAGAGTGGTTCACTGGGATGTCATCCCCATGAATTAGTGGATTCTCCTTGGATAGAGGGCTATGTGATAAATTCGCAAAAAAGACTGCTGTTTCCAGCACTGCGGGTGCAGCTCCTACCGGCGGTGCATCGTCTGAGGGAACTAACAGGTCAGTGTGGAGTTTTATAGGGGATTACATTGAAGGGGAAAGCAGGTGGTGGCCGTGCCTTGAAGTCAGAGGACATAGGTGGGTGAGCGGTTTAAATTAGACCCTGCTATATCATTCCTCTAATCTGGCTAGAACCGATTTCAGTAAATTCATCTGAAAGCTACAAAGAGTTCTGCTGTGATTTCTCTTCTCTCCCGGGATGTGCCGTAGTGTTGTAAATGAGGAAAGTAGGGCCGCAGAAGCTTAACATGAGGTTTCTGTCAGCGTTCATGCCTCTTAGCTGGTTTTGAGTCGCATCGGAAGGCGTGAGTCTGGGAGGCATGCCTCTGAAGGCCATGAATCCCGACGGAGTGAATCTGGGATGGCGTTCGGGCAGGTATGTGGCGTACATCCTATTATCTGCCTGAATGCTCGTGCATATGCGAAGGAATTATGCGTGCATCACCTTGCATATGCAGCCTTTCCGATTCCGGAAGAGGAAAGATGCCTTTCTTCTGCGTATGATCCCCTAAATGTATTCTAGTTAATCTGAGGAGGCTAGATTCTGCCCTAGGGATGTGATCGACCAAATTGGGCCTAGGAATCCATGCATAAAGCATGGGACCGCAGCCCTACCCGAAGCTGGGGAGTTCCTCGTCTGGTTGCTCAACCTGGGGTTTTCTTCAGGTAAACAGCCACGCACGCCGAACCCCCGACATTTCCCCGTTATACGGAGGTTTTCATTATTTGACCTACGTTCTCAGCACGACAAACCCTGTCGGGTACTTCAATGATCTTGGCGGTGATGTCTGCCTTGAAACATGACCGTGCCTACCGTAGGTGTACAGTAGGTGAACTGGGTTACGTGACAGTACTAGTAGTGATACCAGTAGCTACAGAGGCAGCCTCCGCTACCTCTCCTAATGCCCCCACTGCCTCTATTTCCCGATGGAGCTTAAAAAAAGCTTCTTCAGTGCCGGCTGATCAGCGGGACGGGCCCCCATCCGCTACTTATGCAGGTTAAATTGTTGACACTTACTAGGGACCGGCAAATCGCTATGCAATTATCAACATAGTAACGAGCACGGGACCGGAGTATCTTATGCAAAGTGAGAAGTTATGCATCTATAGAGGATGCAATTATAGAGGTTCTACTTTGCGTAACCGTCAAGGGACGCATATACTAGGCTTGGCTGCATGCAGGCCTGGTACGGCTATTCTGCATATAGACGGTGCCCGTTCTGCCTGCTTAGTGAGTGGCGGGCAATATTTTCGACATGCACAATTGCGGTGCATGGCCTGCATGCACCGTAGCCTAGTTTTATGCGCCCTGGACACTTTCTGAACCACACTATACTATATACTGTATACCCCTAGCGGGCGCAACTGGAGGGATTTGCTATGCTAGTGGGCGAGTGCGTACATGTTGAGGCTGGTCGAATTTGTCCATACCTATTCGCCGAGTGCTAGGATTTTATTATTGTCTGGCCACGAGTTCCGGGACCGATGTTAGCTATTCGTGACGGACGGAAGTGAGGTCGCCTAGATTACTTAACTCCCACGTACTAACCTGATCTTTATCATTGAGTCTGACCGGGACCCTTATGACCAGCTGCCTAGCAATCACGTGGTACGTTCCCGGACCAGAACGGTGCACCATACAGACTACATAGAAAGCACGATTCAAGTTCGTCGGCGAGGCTAGCACTTGAAGGTGTAGATAATTAGGCAAGTAAAATCTATTTCTTTGTTCTTAGATGGCCTGACTACCATTCCCCCGTTCCTAGCTCGACCGGTCAGCTCAGAAACACTTACAAGGTATGGTCCTTCTCGAACTCAATTCTGTTCGTGAGCATTGGCATCTGGAGCCAACTGACTCGGCTTTGGAAAAATGTACGGAAATTAACTACAGTCTGTACCAGACCCAGGCACAAACCCCTACCAGCTCTGAATGAATAGACCAGTGCGCTTGCTCTGTGAAGTTTCCACGTTATTTACCGCATAGAGGCCTAAGCGATAAATAGATATAAATACGCAATGCGCATTGGTAGAGACGGAATTATGCGGTTGGATCTATTGGAGGCAGAGTGGGTAGTAGGTAGGTAGAGTTTCTTGGCTCCCAAGTATAGATCAACAAGGAGGATATTGTAGTCTCATAGCCAGATGCTATTTTTTTTTTTTTAATAAATCATTACTCGCATTTATACTAAGGTACATGACGAGGGTAGCCAGATGCTATATATAGCTTGTTAACGCACCTATGGGCCGGGTAGGCTACGAATACAAGTGAGGCAGGAAGATAAAAGTACATAAGAAAAGGAGAGCTAGGGTGTGCGCGCGAACCGTTCATAGAAAGTGTCAAGGTGGGCAAACATCGTCTTTGGGGCGTTCCTTGCAGCGTCTATGTGTTGCATCGGGATCCTCCCCACACCAGCAGGGGCCAATAAATTGACAACCGTCATCATCCTCCCAACATCTATGCATTTATAACACCTTGTTAGTGTTGTTAAGAAATACCCCAGATAACATGCGATTTGACACAATAAACACCAAAGGTACCGAATAGATGAAGTTAAAAGAACCACTTACTCGCAACGTGCGGAGTTTGCACAGTGGAGGCTAGAGTAACCTGATGGGCAGGTTCTGCCACAGCTCGTTTGGCCGCAGGTGAATTTGATATCAATCCCAGGCGAGCCAACTTTCCAACAAGCGGCACACCCGCTGCTGCATTGGAGCCCCCGGGCCGCCACCGTGTGCATGAAGCTAGCTGTAACAACTATAGCAACCCCTAGATACAGCTTCATTGTGCTACAAACCCAGCATCAGTTACTTAGTCCCATAATGTAGTCACTACGCACTAATCAGAGGTATCACTAAAGGTTTGCACTCACGAAGTATATTGAAAATCTTGACCGTTGGGGTGAACGACTTCAGTATAGTAGAGTTGCCAGTCTCAGTTGGAGCTGTGCCCGCCTTTATAATAGGACCAGGCTGAGTATTCATGGAGGCTGCAGGGCATCAAGGCTGCTTGTAGGGGGGTTCAGATATATTCTCGGCTCCTCGGAGCGACCAGCACCAGATATTGTTAACCTGCATGTGTTGGGGCTGTGAGGTCACATCACTGTGAACTCCCTACGTTCTCTATAGCGTAACATGCCTGATGTGTATAGTACATAGTAATTTATCCTCGGTTATGAATGTCCTCAAATATTACGACAAGTTCATATACTTAACATCAGCAAAAACACCTATTATTCCGCTGACAATCCAGTCGACCCTCCATAGGTATTTTCGCTTAGCCGGGACTTCTCTTGCTCGAGCTCGGCTAACTTGCGGGTTTGACCGGCAGCCGGATGTCGCCGATGTCAAGCCCACCCCGCGCCCAAACAGTAGCCAATCCCCCCTGTTTGGGGGGTTTGAGGGGTAAATTAGTATGTACTTGTATTTATACTACCTAGCTTATGAGAAGGCAGCGCACCCCCTGAGGAAGCCCCAGGCAATTACCTACCCACCCCCAGGGCCACCCCCTGTCTGTACAAGACCAGATACCCCCTGAAAGAAACAAGATTGCAATAACAACTCGTGCAAGTAGAAAATTCCAATATCAATCGCTAGAAACCCATCGCAAGTTATATAACAACCAATTCAACCGGTCCCGGTCATATCTTGTGGTTCGGAGGCGCTGCCCATCCATCCTGAAATGGACTACCCCGTCAATGAAGATAAGTAGATGCCTAGCGAGGACCCTGTCCCTGACAATAATAACTACTATTATTGTTGCCCCCTCCAACCCACGATCGCATTGTGCTTATATAGGCCCCGACGCACAGTGCGTACAGAACTGCGTCCGCAGAACTTGGAAGCCTGAACATGGGAGAATCTCATAATTCTACCTTCAGCCTACTCGCACACTGGGGCCTGGGTTCTTAAGGAGCCCCAGGCTACGTTTAATGCGGCGAAATAAATTAATGGTTATGTGCCTTCGAACTTGAAGGGGAGCTCTACATCTGAATATGTTAGCGCGGATTGTTGGCTGGTTCGTCTCTGGTTAGTTTGAACCATCTGTCCATATCGGACTATTAGCTAATTGTTGCAACTGCTGACAACAATTTAATCCATCCCACCGGGTATATTGTCAGTACATAAGCTTGGGTCTCCGTCATTACCTGCAGTCGGCTAGCCATACATAATCTCGCCCGTGTTCATGGTCAGGGTTAGGGTTACTCCCGCTAGGCACATCCGCAACTCGCAGTTCTTTTAATAGAATTTAATTAATTATCAGATACATGCATAACTCCTTAGCCACCTAAAAATTTATCTGACATAGGTTGCAATAATATTGGACAATATCCAACGTTCTGCAATACTCTTAACCAAGATTCTGGAATCCCTCCAAGTTTCAAGTACCCCTGATTTACCCGCCAACACCCCAGAGTTATTCCATACCCATTCCAGTATTATTACGCCACAAGCACCCCCCTACAATAGCAGAATCTCGTAACTGACAACCCCTTGACAGGGGTTTGAAGTATTTCCACTTCGTGCTAGCTCTACCTTAAACTGGATTTAGACCATGTAGAAGTATAAATTCACTGTCTTGCTGGGTTAATACATTAGTAGATGATTCTAGTGTAGCTCTCAATGTGCCGCTATTACACCAGTGAATTTGCCGTCACGTACGAAGCGCACACCAAATTCCGGTTTGGAAATACAAGAACTATGCACTGCATGCAGCTTCCGGTTTGAAATGACAATGCTTTTCGTAACCAGCCATGTAGTGATGAGTTTTACCTTACTATTTCTCGCGTCCGTCATCGTCTGTTAAAGTATGCCATGGCTAATTCACTGATAATATATACAGTACGTGGGAGAAAGTACCCGCGACCCCTTGCATAATCTGAGCGTGAGACATACAGCGGTGCTAAGAAAATGACCAGCCAATCGCTACATAAAAAGGAGGGTCGCGGATATTGTATATATGCCAATCAAATGCGGGCCAGCTGGTATGAGCTTGCGTATGTATCAGCAGCCTTGACATGCATTGCAGGACACATTTGGTACGTAATAAGCCATTCAGGTATAATCCAGGTAGTCTGGCTATATTCAAGACAAAGTGCTGGCAACAGTAAAAGTAAAACTCATCACAACATGGTTGGTATGAACTACCGTGCTAGAGCTGAATAATGCCAAGCGGCATGCGGTGCATAGATATTGCATATGCAAGATATCCAAACAGAACGTTTTTTGGTGTGCTTCTCCATATACAGTACATACATGTACAATGCTGGTCCAACTAGAGCTATGCCTGGCGAGCGTGTAACATGATCTGGTTAGCTAGGCTAGGCGAGGTTGCTTCCATATTCTGTGGGTACTAGGAGTGCTGCTATCTATTCCTCCGCTACGCCTGCTGAGTTCCGGGGAGGTTTTAGCTGTGCCTGACAAAACCAATGGGCAATTGCCTATCTCTGGGGAATCGCTGCTCACAGTGGCCCACTTTTCCGGGAGTCTTTGCATTCCCCGTGTTGTACTCCCAACTGGAAGCAAGAATATTAGCCTAGAATCTGCCCTGGTCTTTGTAAACTATATAAGGTTAACTTGCATGCAGCACATTTAGTCTCGGAGCACGTTGTGCAGGGTTAGTGGAGCGTTGAAGCAAAAGTATCTTTACCATCATGATCCGCAATATTGACTGTTTCTAATAGGTATACCTCACTCTACTTGGTACTCCCCAGCACGACCACCGACAACAATTGTTTACCATCAAGTTGGCTATGATATACCGTGACTGTGGGGCATCCATAACCGCTAGATGTCAATGTGACTACCCCGCATTGTGAAAGTTGTGTGCCAGGTGCGATACTCACCGTGGGGGGTTGGTTGCATTTTACCCTCGGAACGAGTGTACGGTTAGTTTGAAATGGTAAAGGTCATGTGCTCCCTTCATACTCCGATATTGGAACAATTACTCCTATTGGGGTGTCAGAGGGGAGTAAAGCTTTATTAAACAAGCTTATCATATGTTTCCGGGACTACCCGATGCACGAGTCAGGCTGCAGTTACAATGCTGAAGATATTTCCTGTGTACAACATCATGATGAGTTCTAATGGTATTAAAACTGAAGGACGTGAGCGATATTATAAATGTATATTACATTTTAGAGCCTTAAGGCGGCCATAGTGCTAGTAATAAGCTCCCTAAGATACATTATTCAACGGAATATTGAGACGGTGAGAGCCGTCACATAGAGACAGTCAATAATAGTGCACAGCAATCAAGGATACTATGCGGGGAGCCAGTTAGGGGATTTAGTTTTCCCCTTCACTCTCTGTAGTACTCAATATGGCTACCTGCAACCTCTGCACCCTGCGCACTACCCCCGCATGCTCCCGTTTTGCTCACCGCTATATTAACAATGTACCAAAGTGTGGCGACACATCAGGCCCTGTCACAGAGGGGGAAACTTGGTGAGTGACCTGGATGCGGGGGTCAGGTCTTTGAGTCAAACCCGGGACGGCAAAATTAGACTCGATGTACTCAAGCCGATAGCTAGGGCATGGACTCCCCTAGCTTCCCGCCTGACTCCAAGCACTCCTATTGTACTCCCGACTCCTATGTGTAGGAATTACTCTCACGTGTAGCGATATCACGGGAAACGCAGGAAACCTAAATAGGATAATTGGAACATGCGGAAAGAAACAGGGGTCCCTAATCAGGGTAATTGGAATAAGGTCGGAAGGGATAAAAGAGCTGGAATCCGCACGGAATTAAGAAGTGAACAAGGCAGTAGAACCATAGGATTCATACTATAGCGATCTCTACATAGCTTTGACGAATACATCTACTTCTCTCTCTCAAGATTCCTCCACTCATAACCCCGTAATCTTTACACTATGTTATTCCCCGCACTCCTATAATTAATCAGCTCTTCACTATAGAAATGTTATACTACTGGGTGTTATATGTGTTCTGACCGATACGCCAATCTCGACGATTTGGCAATCGGTCAACCGATTGGCCAACCAGGTGCTATTTACAGTTCGGTTGACCGAACCACCAATTTCTCACAGACTGTCGTTAGCGCGACCGATTCACCATTATTGCTGAATAGTTCAACCGAACCACCAATAAATGCATGCAGTCGGGCAATGGTAAGTGACGCTTGCAGCATAAATCTGTTGCTGAGTCGAACCACGAATAAGTGCATGCAACCGGACTACAATAAGTTACGCGTGCAATATAAATCTATAGCTGAATTGTGCAACCGAACCACCAATGACTGCATACAAGATAAAAGGAAAGAGACGAATATATATGTATGTGTAAAAGTGGCATCATTGGATTTTTAGTTTTTATCAACTCACTACTCGCATGCATAGTATCTAGGGTATGACATGGGAACGTATCTCTAGGTGGCGACCCAGCAGGATGATCTAGCCCCTCGACCGTTCCAGTTGCCCCCCATTCAAAACCTTCGTTAAGTCCTGGAATCACCTGGGATGCAGGTGATGTCAAATAGGAGACCTGGCATAGTTTACAGTAATAAGCTCATAACTAGAGTAGCTATAGCCAGCGAGTGGCAGCAAATATACATAGTTCAGGTATTAGGATGTATACGAGTGGTTCGGGCAGCACTATGACATTAATTAGCCATGACCTGTGTTGCAGGTAATAGAAATATCCTTAAAGTCATTAGTAAAGATCTGGAGGAGAAGAGTAGAACATGAGATTGACAGTTCGGTTGGGCAACCCATTCGTCAATCAGGGGGATTGGCAATTCGGTTGGCCAACCGATTCACCAATTTTCCATATTCGGCAATATATTCAATTCGGCAATTACTTACTCATCTTCCCTTATTATCAGTAAGCTCATAGATCATGCATTGTTCTAACCCACTCACTAATAGATAATGAGGCCTCAGGTAATAGAAACACATATGTATATTATTAGTCAAAAGAGAACCTCAGAGGGTCTCGAATGTATTAAGTTCGCAGGTGATGCCAGGACTTAACGAAGGTTTTGAACAGGGGGCGATTGGAACGGTCGAGGGGCTAGATCATCCTGCTGGGTCGCCACCTGGGGATGCATTCCCTTGTCATACCCTAGATATTATGTATGCGAGTAATGAGTTGATAAAAACTAAAAATAAAATGATGCCACTTTTACACATACA
>Ga0307511_10002345_pt1 | contig 19791 bp, 19 predicted proteins | sample 13_EM_MG_FD_200266 | JGI IMG/M metagenome (GOLD analysis project Ga0307511, IMG submission 200266) | Populus trichocarpa ectomycorrhiza microbial communities from riparian zone in the Pacific Northwest, United States - 13_EM | ecosystem: Host-associated > Plants > Roots > Unclassified | place...
TTTTGCTTTGGCAGGATGTGAGGGTAACCATGTTGTAGAGCGTATTTGGTTCCATAGTTGTGAATATAGCCGGTATCACCATACTCAGGATATATCGCGAGGTGTGGCTGGAGACACTGCTGTGGGGTGGTTGCATGAGTGGCCACTAGACCGTGATTGGTCACTTCCCCCCTGCCAAGGGTAGGTGGTTCAGCGATTATATAATGGAGCGTAGTCTGGTTAACTGAGCGAGGTTGACCTAGTACTGTATATGGTGTAGACTGTGTGTATGTAAGAAGCTTGTATTCTCTAAGTTCTAGCTACTATAACTCTAGCTTAACCTATATGAGTCGTGCCGCAGCCAAGCCTTCTAGCTATGCAACTAGCCTATGCAGTATGGAGTGTCATGTAGTAAAGCCTATCCGTACCACAGTAGTCTTTGCATGCACATGAGCTGGGACAACCTGCGCTAGTAGATGGACCTTCAGCCACATTATGTGGCTATACACATCCCTTATGTACCTAGGTAGCGCAGGTTGTAGTCTGGTTTTGTAGAATTCGGAAATTACGCAAGGCTGATTGTAGATTTATTATGCTACGATAACTTTGTGGTATGCTACACAGAGCAGCGGATTACATAACCCGTAATCAGGAGTAAATCACTTAACTCCAACAAAGGAAATACAAGGCCGAAATCGACTTTTTACTGGCAGAAAAATATTCACGTGATGGCAATACTTTTTCTGCAACCCGATTCAACGCTTATTTAGTAAAAATTCGGCGCATACTTTTAGAGACAGGCCATACTTTTAGTAGTGATCCGCATGCTTTAGTCGAGCTGCATACGACGGCAAACCCGATCTTCCATACTATATGTCAGGTTAACCTCGAGGATTTACAACCTCCAATCCTTCCGTTTGTGGACTCTATCACCGTTGTGGAACTCGTACCTTATCAGTGATTAGATCTAGAGCTGCAATTACGAGAAATTTGTACCAAAGAAACCAACGAACCAATACGATATGTTATTGCGAATTCCGCCCAAACGCCCACTCCACTTTTATACTCCAAAGCCTGGAATGCAGAGACATGAGAACGAAACTGTGAACCAAATGGCGAAGGAAAACAACTCCATAACCCCTGCCGATTACCTTCCCACAAATAGTACAATACCTCCTTACTCAACCTAACCTATTTCCCCATTACTTGTAGCAAGGCTCCAAAAAGAAAAATAGGAAAATACAATATTGCAATGATGACAATAGGGAATAAAAATTTATGTGGATAGACAACCCCTACAGCTGATTCCGCCACCAACCCCGCCCGCCCACCAGCTCTAGCACTCACCAGCACCCAGCTATTCTCCCTTCTTGCTAATATCACATCTTCCTTAGAGAGGTGCCGACAGTTTCCCACGCCAACTTCTCCGAGCCAATTAATGGCACCTATGAGGCTTCGAGGTTTGATTTCGAATAATCTCACTTTCTTCTCCACCCTTCCTAGCGCGCCTATCAGTCCCTGGCCGCAGTTTGGAGAGAATTCTGGATGTCCCATACCTCACGCCGACCGAGCTAATAGGGAACTAGGAGTATCCAGCCCCCCACGGCAGACTTGGTGACATTGAGTGCAGATTTTGTCGCCTTTTAGTTTGTTAACGGAATAATTATCCTCATACTCATAGGATATGAATGAGGTCGATGATTCGAAAACTCCTACAGACATATCCACTCGGGAACTAGCAGCCGACGACGTTGAGTCTGATGTTAGAAGTGGAGGAATTCGAGGTGGACCGTCGACTAGTACTGCGGTAGCACCGGTATCGAGGGATATTGTGGGAGAAAGAACAATCAAGTCTTCTGTGGAGAGCACCGAAAACCCGTCATCAGCTTGTGGTGGAGTTATGTGATATGCGGTAGGGTGAATCTCGGCGTTCATTGAATTCAATCGATGTGCCGAAATTGCTAGGTTGCATTGAATCGTCTTCCTCAGATCTTTTGTCATCGCCTTTAAATTTTCATTGTGTCTACGTAGCTCCTTAAGGATGGCCTTCAGGTTTCGCTTTCCTTTAATTTTGAATTTTAACCGAAGTAGGAAGGGAATCTTTATTGCGGGCCCATCGGAGGAATCTGGTTGAAGCATGTATTTGATTTCTAAGGCTCTCAGTTCAGAGAGGACCTCATCAAGCGCACGGATCACTTCGGTTGAGCTGGAATCTGCATCACTATTTTCCAGAGATATAATAGCGTGGTTGGTGACATGTTGGGGTTCGCAGATTATGGGACCGTATCTGGTAGGGATCTGGTCCATGTCGGAAATCAGGCGAAGGTATGTTTGGCGAACCTCCTCTGTTCGGTTCCGGGCAAGGGAAATCGTCCGACGGGATTCAGCCCAACTGTGCGCCATGACGATGAGTCAACAGACTACCGAAATACTATCATTCATGTTAGATACATATCAGAGGATATTCGAACAAATAATAAATATCCTTTCTGGCGAACCTTGAACTCACTTGCTTTGTGTGAAGAAATATATGAATGTTAAGAAAGTTGGAGACTGGGTTGGTATTCTATCCATTCGTTGGGTGCTATAATCATAAATTGTATGAAGTGACAAGATGTGAGTTTTCCTTCTATTTGAACTCTTACATCTTTCCTGTGTCACAGGGCAAGAAATAATCATCGAGAACCTTCTAGTGACCATGAATCTGGGGCGCAGTTGGTGGTGTGCAGGGGCGGTGTGATTCCCCGATATTTCTCTCGAGACGTACCTAAAATACAGTAGCATGGGGATGTTTACCCCGGCGACAAAATCCCCAAGCGTTCTTGGCAAAACTTTAGCACTACCTATGTATGTAGCACCAATGGAAACGAGGCAAGTATGGGATTGTATTTTGGGACGCTCGGGACATCGAACGCCTTGCCTGAGCAAGAAGCCCCAGCCTAACTTTGAGTACATATTTTTTGGTCTAGCAGCGGCGTATGTGCTACCAGTGCCTAGGTACTTAGTCCGGTTGCAGGCATCTTTGTGCATGCTTACCTAACTACCAAGCCAGACTACAGTACTTAGAACTTTCCTAATTAGGTAGTAGGTGTATTGACGCTAGGATATAACAGTCTTGTCACAGCAGATTACATAGACACATAAGGAACTTGTGGCGCACGGGCGCGAGTGCAAACCACTCGGCCAAGGGCATGCCCATAGGTATATTTATAATTTGAAGAGCCATCTGTTGGCCATTGAGTCTCAATTGAGACTACATACTAGCCACGCTGAAGTGCGACCATCACCTGTTAGTTACAGTGCGTGGGGGAAAGTTATGGCGCACCCCTTTTTTTATGCAGCGATCGGCACCCAGTGAAGGATCGTTACCCAGTAAAACATGGGTAATATGTATGTACATATGTATGTATCACAAATGAGCTGAGCGCTAACCAGATTGAGCTCAACTATGGATACTTACATACATCGCCAGACTATCTCTATGTACACAATAGAAAGCTCATCATATTTGGTGCCATCCTGTCTGCATGGAAGATAACTCTCTTATTTACAATTGTTATCGTGCTCTAATTTGGTTGCAAGAGGCAAGATAGAGGTAGCAGATCATCCAGTTTGCGCTCCGGATCTTAATCCTATTGAGTATGTCTGGCGCTACCTCAAACAGATTTTGCATCAAACTTCCGTTCCCAGTGGACCAGCATCTGTTAAAAAGAGAATAGCTGAATGTTAAGAAGAAGCATGGGAAGAGATTCCTACTAGCCTGCTAGACTCTCATCAAAGCTATGCCTCGACGGGTAGCTGCAGTTATTAAAGCTGAGGGGTTATATGCCAGATATTAATGAGCTTTCTATTTTGTACATAGATATAGTCTGGCGATGTAACCAGAATATGACGATGTATGTAAATATCTCCATTGTTGTGCTCAATCTGGCTAGCGCCCAACTCACTGTGATACATGCATGTTTCACTGGGTAACGATCGTTCACTGGGTGCCGATCGCTGCATAAAAAGGAGTGCTCTATAACTTTCCCCCACTCACTGTACATTAGAGATTACTACATTTCTCGCGCTTTATTCAGCTCCAGTTTCGGAATATGTATAGGTTTTTTTTTTTGCACAACTTGCATATAATTCAGGATCGGACTAATGGCGATACATACCTCTATACGCTCCACATACGCTCTGCATATTTTCTGGTGATTTCCCATACTCGATGAGAACCCATGTACTATACGTACCAACATGCAATTACGACCAGAACACAAAGCGTCTTGGGTTTTTTTACCTTAAAAAGACAGATTACTCATGCGGTCTCGAAGGCTGAAGTGGACCATACTCATATGCGGTTCTGAAGGTTGAAGTGGACTATGATGAACCACTCGGAACCCTGAGTGGATTCAAGGGTTGCCCAAGTTAATCTGCCAGCCGGTGCGATATTACAAAGGGACTAGGGAGGGAAAGTTGTGACCATTAGTAGTTTTCCGATTCGGATCGTCCTCGGGATATTTTTTTGGAAGAGATCAGTGTGCTCGTATAAACCTATAGTCTTCATATTGGAATGTAGCTAGAGCCTAATATCAGAGACAACTTGAGGAACGGCAAAAATATTTGATCAATCGTGTGAGTATTTGTTGTGGTAAATATATGGAAGTCACCAGAAGCAAGATATATTAGTCTAATTGGTAATACTACTCGATGGGGTGAGTCTGAATAGTAGTATTTGGAAGACACTTTGATATTGACAGCTTGCGCGGAAATTGACTGTGACCCTGCGATGTTGAATCCAGGGTAACGAGTGGGCTAAAGGTGCATGTACAGCGCCAAGGATGTCCAGCTACTGACAATTCTGCTTTCGATCTACCTGCACCTCCCCTCCTAATGTCGCTTAGTGTTATTTATATGAACCTCAACTAGCCCTCGTGCGTATATTTTAAACCTATTCTGGGGGTTCGTTATCACGGTAATGAATAAAACCAGTGTTCCCGCTTCTATATGGGTATTCTCTCGGGTATATCTCCAGTAGGTAAAGGTGGGCCAGGGTGTCATGCAACTGCATGGGTTGATTGGTTGACCAAATCAGCTTGCCTACAGTGTGGAGCTCAAGATCTATGAACCGCACCGAATAGGTGTCCCCGGACTGCCCCCTCCCAGTTGTCAAGGTTTTGAACTTGCTGGTGAACCTAGGTGCTCTGCTATTTATCAATTAATGATATCAGAAGGCGCTCATAGGATACCAGTATAAGCTATAGTCAATTTACTACGAATATGAGTTGATTTGTACCAAGTCAATCAACAAAAGTACTAGTGTTATCAACCAGCATATGGTGTGGTCCAGAGCCGAATAGCGACTAGGTATTCGTTTTCATGGATCGAAGTGCTGCCGTGATCTGACACCCCAGCCTGAACAAAAGTCATGGCGGGAAGGGGTGTGCTGGCAGATCAAATATAATGTAACTTTTGCTATCCCATGGCCAGTCCTACTTCTGTTTAAGGTCCATACTCTCCCCAACACAACGAAGCTTTCACAATTTGCTTTCGTCTCGGCACTTCACTTTCCTAATTATAACTATACTTTGAGGAGGAGACGATCCAATACATTAATTCCAACACTTCGCTGGTAAGTTAAAACCTTAAGAAGGATGTGTTATTTTCGTATTCGAATGCCTAACACGAATGATAAGTTTTCACGAATTCAGATGAGGCATGGTTGGGCTCAATCCCGTCGAAAGATTTCTCTCGCACGAGACCAGACAGAGAGTCTTCGTCACATATACCTTGGCCTGGCTTCCGACATGAACAGGATCCCTGGGAGCTATGGGGCAATAACCAGTGCGCCCCAAGACGCTACCACCAACCCTCTGCCCCCTCCGGAAAATGTTCATTCCAGCTCCAATCTTACCCGTGCTCTTGATGAGGTCCTATCCGAACTGAGGGCCTTGGTGGTCAAATACATGCTCGAACAAGACCTCTCCGCAATGAGCATTCCCCTCCTCCTTCGACTACAATTCAAAATCAAAGGAAAGCGGGACCTGAAAAATATATAGGGATGCAATATGTGTTAAGGTTGGACGGCATGAAGGTTGTGCAACAGTGTGCATAGGTTGAGTTGTGGTTTCCTTCAAGTCATTTGGTCGTCAGTTCTGTTCTCGTTCCAGACTTTGATATAATTCTATTGTCTGTTTTCTATTCCCTATTTTTCATTTGCTTATAGTGGTTTGGTCCGGATTCACAATGGCGCGACGTATTTGGCTGGTTTTCTTTAGGATATCGATAAATTTCTCGCAATTCAACCATATTGACCTCTATGTTTATTCACTAACAAGGTTTGAATTCCACAGCAGTTATTGCGTTCACATAACGGAGAGAGGTTGAACTAGAATATAGTTGCAACTAATTTGGATGCACAGTAGAGAATGAGAGCCGGAGGGTAAGCCTAACTAGTATAATCTCTTAGATGAAACTCGGAGTTGTTCCGATTCGCTGCTTCATAAAGTCATGCTTAAGTCAACTCACATCGGTAGATAGAGTACAATTCGTCGCTTCACAAGGTCATGTTGAAGTTAAATAGTGACGCATACATAAACGGAGGCACTGTATTTACCTAAAACCTTAAATATTGCATATCAAGGGTTGTTGTAATTATAGCAGGCTATCATTTCCTCACAAGCCACATAGGGAATGATTTAGGGATATGAAGGAGGTGGGGAATAGAGGAAATCTCACTTGCATAGGAAATAGGGAATATCGCTGACATAGGGAATATAGGGAATCCCGCTAGCAGGGGAATATCACTTATATAGGGAATAACAAGAGTTTCGCTAGCATGGTGATATATAAGGAACATACGGATTCTCGCTGACAGAGGTAATATAGCGGACTTATGTAATATCAGCTATTATATAGTACTAATTGGAGTATTACGCTAGAATACCAGTAAAAATCTCTTTTGAATACAGTAGCATCAAAAATAAGCGTGGGACTATGAGAGTGTGTTGGGGAATAGCATGATATCTATAGATATATAGTGCATTGTAGAAGAGAATGAGATTTTATGTACGTTGCAGATTTAAGGGGCGTTAGCTAGGTTTTGGGTACTTAGGAGGAAAAATATGCATCGGGAGAGTGAAGAACAAGCAGGCGTCGTGTGAAGAGCCGGGACGCAGAACTATCCACACGAAGCTTAGTTTTGCTATTTAGCTTCATGCTCATGCGCTCCATGAGCCAGGTTCCGTGGTTTTTTTTTTTTTTTTGGAGTCTATACGCCTAATCAGCCTAAGGCTATGCGGCGCCCCCGTTCCCTCCCCTTAAAAGGTTCGGTACACCCACGGGAAAACGGGCTACATAAACGTCCAGCCTTCCGAGCCAAAGAAATCTCTAAGGAGATATCCCCCTCCGCCGCCACACCCACTTCCGGTCCATCCCCAATAAAAGTATGCCACCACCTCCACGCCCCTTCCGGCCCTCCCCTTACATATATAAATCCTCCGCCTCCACGCCCCTGCCGGCCCTCCCCTAAGAAAACAAACAAATCTCAGTGCGAAACTTAACATAGGTCAATCTTAGAGAAAAACGTCTCCACCAGGTCCACCGTGTAAAATCCCTTCTCATCCTTTTCCTTCTTGGCCCACCTCGCCCTATCATCCATATCTTCCCATGTGCTCCACCTCCGTCCTATATCCTCTCCATGCGTACAGACCAAGGCTACGTGCTTGCCTGTCTCCGCATATCTTCCGCATTTCCGGCATTCTGAGTTTTCTGCTTTTCCGATCTTGTGGCACCAGGCTTGTAGATTGCCTTTTCCAGTGCAACATTGAATGTATGTGACTCTTGCCTTTCTGTTCCATTTTACCACTCTCCCCATCCCCGCTCCCTTCACTCTTCTTTCTTCTTCTCTCATCTTCCTCCACGCCTGCTTCAACCCTCCCTCTGTGATCTGGGGGTCTTTAGGGTATAAGTTTGTGGCTTCTTTGGCCAGTCGGTCGGCTTCTTCATTGCCATGTAGTTCATTGTGGGCCTTGACCCATCCGAATGATACTGCATTGGGACCTAGCCTGGATTGCCTTTCTTTTAACCCTTCCATCACCACCTTGAGGTCATGGGTCCTAGCTCTTCCTGTATGACCTGCCTTTTTCACTGCCGCAATTGCTGCTTGTGAATCTGAGAGGATTAGTACGTTGGTTTCGCTTAGTGCGTCCTCCAATACCTCTCTTACTCCGTATAGCTCTCCATCCTACACTGTTGACAGCTTGCCTAGTGTGGCTCCTTTGAGTTTCTTTCCTCCTTCCACATACCAACCCCCCCCCACCACGCCATCCTCATTCATGCTTCCATTGGTGTATACTCCCATGGCTTCACAATATTCCCTGGCTTGGTTGATGGCTTCCGTCCATACTTCTGCCTTGGAGTCTGCTTGTGCCTGGAGTTTGACCACTGGTACTTCCACCTTTTCTACCCTACTTTCATAACTCATCTATTCATGTCCCTCCTCTTTCAATACTCCTGCCTTGCTTCATATCGCTGTCAAGACGGAGGTGAACCCGTCTAGACCAACAGTGTATTCTTGTCCAAAATCGTTATACTCTCTTCCTCTTTCCGCAATTCTTCCTGTCTTGTCATCGAACATCAGGTCTTCTAACGTGGTGGTATCCCGCATTATTTTTCCCATGAGTCTGGCTTGTGCTGCATCCAGGGCCACTTTCGGAGATTCCACCCCTGCAATCTGGCTGACCAGCTCTATCTTGGATCCGTTTGTCGCATTGACGCATTTCTTCAAGGCCTGGTATTGTAGTTGCTCGAAATCTTTTTCCCAATCTCTCTGCCCCCTCCATCCCAATTCCGACCCCTATAAGGCTATTGCTCGGATCATCCCAGTGTAAATCTGCCTCCAGCTGGAGGCACTGATCCCCCACTGAGAATTTCCTAACCTGTTGAATTGTGCGAGCATAGCTCGTGCCTTCTTGATTCGGGCTTTCCAATGTTCCTTGAACGTCAGACTTTCATCTATAATAATATTTAGCCACTTCATTCACTTCACATTCTTGTTCATTTTTCTCCTTTTTTTTTGTAGGATTAGCCATTCATGCTTCGAGTCTTCAAGGGGAAGATGGTTCTCCACTACTATCCTATTCACTATTTTGTCTACTTCATTGAGCACCTCGTCCATTTTAATTCCCTGTGCCATAATTCTTTCCCATATTGATACTCCTAAATGCAGGTCATCTACATATGATGGAAGTTCGAGATCGAATGTAGGCCATCAGTTTTTTAGTGCCTCCTCCATTTTCGTAATTATTGGAGCTATCCAGATAAGGAAGATCACTAGTGAGAGAGGTGAACCTTGTGGTGCTCCAATATTCGTTTTTCCTTTTCCTCGTACTTTCTTATCCCATTCCAACTCAAACTCTCTTGCTTGAAAGAAATCTTTTATCCATGGTATCCACTTCTTGCCTTCTTCCGACTTTTCCAATTCTCTAATTACGTCTTCCTCCCTGATATTCTGGAACCCTCCCTTCACATTCCAGAAGTTTCATCCCACTGCCTCCTCTGCCACCATGCATCTCTTAGCCCTCGTCACTACCCTTATGGCTGCTTCAGTGGCTGACCTGCCTTTGACCGATCCGAATTGGTATCTATGTAAGAGACCTAACTCTTGGAGCCCGTCCACTACTACCTTTTCTCCTAATTTGCCAATGTAGTTGATTAGGTTGATAGGTTACTAGCTCTTCGTTTTGCTATGGTCCTTCTCTGGTTTCGGAATCATGACTACCTTGGAGTGTTGCCATTCTTTCGGTATCTTCCCGTTGACTAGGTTCTCCGCCACCTCTCGAATAAGCTCCCTGTCTAACTCGAGGTCGAGTACTCGCTTGATTAATTTGTACCCAATACTGTCTGGTCCTAGTGCAGACTTATTAGATGTCTCCGCTAAGGCTTTCCTCACCAGCTCCTCCATCTTTTCTTGACTGATTTCTGTCAACTCCGGGTATCTTTCCCTTTCTTCCTCTTCCTCGTCCACTTTCCTGCCTTCATTTCTCCACCTGAAGTGGTCTCTAATCAGGCTGTTTTTCTTTTCATTGTCCGTTTTGAGAGGTACTCCCGTTGTATCTGTCAGGTCTCCCATTGTGGCCTTGAGGTGCTACGAGTCTTTGGCCCACTTGACGATTTCCCACAGATCTTTTTCCCCATTTTCCTAATAGAAAGCCTGCCAACATTCTTTCTTCTTTTCCCTTACCAGCATCCTTATCTTATCCTTCTCCGTCTTCCACCTCTTGATCCTTGCTGCCTGGTCTAGACTCCTATTAGTTACTTTCCCTCTCCTGGCATCCCTCGTGATCTTAAGCTGTTCTGACAGTTTTTCGTCCCACCACCTCTTAGATTTTTTGGTGATCCGTATAGTGCTGCAGCAAGCTTGTCGGAGCAGTTTCAGTTTTTCATATAGGGTACTTCCCTCTAGTTCCTCGTACCAGTGGAAGTCCCCTTTTTTCTCCTCCTCTTCCGCCATTTCTAACTCAACCCCAAGAATATCCCAATCAATCTTTTCCCTTATTACTTTCTCCAACTTCCCACTCCAATCTATCTCTGCCATGTTAGCCCAGTAGTCTAAGAGGAATTTGTCCAATTTGACTTTCTCCCAGTTCTTGAGTCCTCTACTGAGGAAGAGGTTGATCCGGCTTTGTTGTCTTCGTTCGTTAACTATTCTTTCCTAAGTTGGTCCATCGTATTCCTCCCTAATCTCGAAACCCTTTTCCACCATCCATTCTGCCATCTCTTTTTCTTGTGTGTCATCTTCGTTGGGGAGGTCCCATGCTTGGTTGTGTGCATTCCAGTCTCCTACTAGGCAATCAGCTTCGTTTAGACTTTCAAGCCACTCCCTCTACTTCCCCCCTGACAATTTCCCATCTGCATAAATTCCTCCTAGCTTGTGGCCCCACATATCCACTAAGACTAGTCTCTAGTCTTCCCTAATAACTTTTACCGCCCTGTCCATTTTCTTTCTCCAATATACCATTGTCCTCTTTTCCTTCTCCACCTTCGACCCTAATGTATATGAGGGGTGGGATTATGTCCCAGTCCCTTTTTTATCAACCCACGCTTCTCCAACAAAAACAATATCAATCCTCCTCTTTTTACACCATTCGAGAAATGTATGTGTACCCTTGCACTGCCCTGCTACGTTCTGATAAGCTACGCGAAGGCCCTTAAAATAGGGGTTTTCCTAGTCCTGGTTGTTCGTCCGGAGCCCAGTTTGACTTTGTTGGAGGCTTCTGTGCATTAGGACCAAAGCAGTCTGGGGTCCAATTCTCGACATTGTCATCCAGCACCTCCGAGATTCTTGTATTGTAGAGTTCTGGGGTGGATCCTCCGGCTGTCTTCAAGGCTGGTTTCTTCCAGATGTTCTATCTCTTCTTCCTCTCGATCTTCTCGAAGCCGTCCTTGTCCATCTTTACCTCCTCACGTCTCCTCTTCTGGGTCTATTGACCATTCTTATTAGCTCCCACTACCTCCAAGTTCCTCTTCTGTCCTCCGGCGATGCAAGTGGACGCTGCTCTACTGGTGGCGGAGCAGCTTTCCCTCTTATATCCCTTGCCGTTACAGTTGTAACAGATGATGTTGGACCAGAACTATGGGGTCTGCTGCTTTTTGTGTTGACCCTTGTTATTGTTATTGTTGTTGATATTGGTATTGGTGTTGACCTGCGTGGAGGACTTTTTCTCACCCGTCTTTCCCTTCTTCTCCTCTTTCTTTTGTGGTGGTGGAGAGTGTTTGAATTCTCCCATCTTCTTGGTGTCCATCATCTGAACCTGTCTCCGTACCTCTTCCTACATGACTACCTTTTCAACCAACTTCTTAGCCTCTGCGTGGTCTGCTGCATCGAAGGTTAATCCGGTGGTCCTAGCGCCTCCCCACACCTTTGGGAAACGGTGTCCCGTCTTCATATCCTTATTCTCCTCCCTCAATTTCTTTCCGATATCTTTTCTGCCTCTCGCTACCTTTGATGGTGCCGCTGGTATCAACATCCTGATAATCTTCTTGTTCCCCATCCATGCATTCAGCATGTCTCCCTTAGCTCCAAAGACAGCTGTTAAGCATTCTGTCATTGTCGTGAGAACTTCCTGCCTGGTGTAATCTTCCCCAATCTTGCTTACCGTCTATTTTGACTTGTCATTCTGAGATCCTTTTCCGATCTCTACTATAGCATACCATGGAATGGAGTTGTTGGTAATAGTCTTCTCCCCGAGTAAGGCATTGACTTTATTCATCCCATCTTCCGCCTCCGCCTTCCCTCTTCTATCAATTGACTGCATGTGTGCCAAAATAATTTTGGCGACCTTCAGCACCTTGTTAACTACTACCACCCTCTTCTCCCCCACCTTATTCTCTGGTACGACCTTCCCTTCCGCTTCCAATTTCTCTCTCATCATTGTGGCCTCTTTCAATTTTTCCCTAATCGATATTATCTCCGTAGGTGTAACAGCCTACCTCGCCTTTGTTGTCAACTCCTTGATCGTATTATTGACGCTTTTCCAAGCAGCCAGCCTTCCCTTCTATACGGCGTCTTCCTGAGCTGCCAGCTCCCATGCCATCTTATCCTCCTCTTGGCCCTTCTTTATCTTCTTCGCTTGTGCCTTCTTATCAGATTCAATTTTTTTGATATGCCTGGCCTTCTCCACATTCTTTTCTGCCTCCGCCTTCCTCTGCAAAGCCTGTCTCTTAGCCTAGTTCTAGTCTTCCATTGACCCTTCTCCATTGAGACATGCTAACATGGCGACCTGCTTTGTTAGCTTTTCGAGTTGGGACTCGATCTTTGAGAGGTCTCCAGTGTTGACCTTGGTAGCCTCGTGGAAGGTCATTGCTGCCTCTGCCATGTCAATGGTTTCTACCGCACTCCTGCCGGCTCTGACCTCTTTTCTCAACTTCTTCCAGCCCTTTCCCTCTCTGAGTCCTCCAGCATATAACTCTGCCTCAATCATCTACTCGGCTGCTAGCACTTGATGCTTAGCAGTCCTGTAGTCTTGTACCGACTTCCACCATTTCTTCTCTTTTTTCCAATTCACTGATCGCCGACATCATCCTTCCATTCAATATGATGCAGATAATTAAATCTGTCAGAGTTCTGTTGTCACAGGGTCGGTTCCATGCGATTTCTTTCTCTTCCTCTTCCTCATTTCCCATTTCCTCGTTTTCCTCTCTATCCTCTTCACACCCTGCATTGCCTATCCTCATCTCTTTTGTAACCTTTTTGACTTCCTCATACGACAGCTTCTTAATCGCATGTTTGCTGACGTTTAGTCCCTCTGGTACCTTCCCTTCACTCCTGGCTATCTCCATCTTGACTATTGGTACTGCGGGTACCACCTCTACTGTCGCTATCGGTCTATTGTCCTTGGTTTCAGAAAAGTTGGCCAAGAGGAGCTTCTTTCGGTACCTGTCGAGTAGTTGATCCCTCGTAAGGGAGCTGTCTGGGATGGACTCATCATCTGAGTCCATATCATTATCGGAGTCTAGTATAACAACCTCTACTGCAGTTCTTACCAACTGTTGTATTGATTCCTGACTCCAACCCCTCGGACTGTCCTTCAATTTCTAGCTTGGCAGGTGGGTCGCGAAAAGGTTAGACCTCACCTCCTTTAAATTTCGAGGTTCAACTTCCTTCCTGAAAATCTCCATCTTCTTATTAAGCATCTCAAGGGTGACTTCTCCCTTAGTCAATTTTCCCTTCCCTTTTTTTGCAGACTTTTTCCTCATCGCCTCGTTCTCCGACTCCATATCTTCATCCTCCTTCAAGGCTTCCTCGATCCTTGCTAACTGGACTGCTGGAGTTACCGTCATCTTCCTACTCATCTTCTTCAGGGTTGACAGATTGAGTTGGTAACCCATATCGTCGACTGGCTCTTCTGAAGGTTTTAGTAGTCTAATCATGATAGACTCTAAGACCTCGTCCAAGGTTTCTATCGTATAGTGTTGAACATCTAAACCTTCCATCGATCCATTCGCTGCTTCGTCCTGGATCACTAATCTTCTGTTCAGGAGTTCAATAACCCTTTCTGCTGTAGTGTCGTCCACAACCTCAAAGGTTTCCTCGTCTCCCCTTCTCTTCCTCTCGATGCTAGTGACCGCTAGCTCAAATGAGCCTTTACCAGAAAATTCTTTGCATTGTCTAGTAGAAGTAGACGCTGCTGTCGCAAGAGCAACCTCTCCTCCAAGCTCCTGGAACTTGGGTATAGCAAGCCAGTTCATGACATTCTCTAAAGTGAGCTGACGTCTTACCTTGAGGTCCCCTTCTCCATTGGATTCGAGTAGTAGCTTAGTGCTACTACGGCCCCAGTCTTTCACTGGGCCAAAGAGAACACCCCTCAGGTGTAGTGCCATGTTGAAATTCACCAATGAGACTCAATCTTCGGATAATAAATTATTCAAAGAAAGTGAGAGTTGATAATTGGCTGGTTAGAACAGGGATAAAAAGCCAGGTTCTAGATTACGTAGCAATGGTTGTTATGTAGTAGGCAGAGGCTCTGTTGAAACTAAACAAACACAAGTGCAGCTGAGCCGTAGAAAGTGATGGAAGCGCAAGGAATTGGTGTGGGTGGACCGGACCAATGTAAATTGGGGCGGCTGCCACGTAGGTTCACTAGCGGAAAATCACCCACTTTTGAGCGGAAAAGTTCAGAAACTTTACCCTCGGGGGGATTTTGTAGTTTCGCAAATGGAGATAAATAAATTAGATCAAAGTGCTTGTGAGAGCGCGCTGAGTAAAATAAGGCAAACGCCGACGTCGGGGTGGTCCTGGTTGTTGAGTTCTCGCAATCGCTCAGTCCTTGGAAGTTGATGTCGGTGAGGTTCCGTGGTTGCTGGTGCGATACAGTAGATGCGCTCATTGACATTATCAATATTTTAAAAAGGATCACTAGCAACAATCACATAAAAAGTGAAGACTCCAATCACGTTAACCACCACCGGTAGTGTGTTGCAACCGTTGCCACAGACCAGGTACGATTTTTTAAGTCCTTCCCATTTGTCTATAACCGACGTCATCCTTAACCCAATCACTACTTAGAGTGAGAACCGCCCGAATCGCTTGTTAGTCTGGCTGGCACATCGCTTGCAGTGTTGTGCCACTATCCAAGTAGGGCTAGCCTCGCACCCTTGCGTCCCGTAACCAGGCTAACCAAAATCATCTGACTTGACTACCGGAAGTGGTAGTCTGGCTACTAAATGGAACTACGGTAGTCTCAAACTAGTCTCAAGGTCAGCAGGCGCATAATTTCCACCTCGCACTGCATAATTCTAAAGTCTAGGACTCTGGTTTATGACGCGGCACAAAATAAACGTTTCATGATCAGGCTCATCAACTGGCGGAAGTTTTGCCATTTCCCAACGAGACATATCCTAACGAGCCTATAAATACTTTGTGCATCATTTAACGTGTGCGGCTATATATTTTGCGAGTTGGAAGCGGTGACTCACGGATTCGATGGTCGTAGGTTTCCATCTGTTAAGCTATGGCAGTGACGTCTGTATAGACGCCCTATATTTTAGCTCCAGTTACGGAAAGTTTTATATGGATATATATGCGCATGTACACTCGACTTAAGCGTAATTGAAATTCTTTCGGCCACAATTCACTTACGTAGTCGTGAAACCAAATTGGCTACCAAATCGATCATACCCGGTCAACCCCCCCACTCCCGTTTGCGAACCCGACCACCGTCGTGGGGCCATAACCTTGCTAGTGAGCCTGATATGGTCGCAATTGCGAGAAAATTTATTAAAAAAACCAATGAACCAACGCAACGTACTATTATGAATTCCGACCAAAAGCCCATTCCACTCTTATAACCCAGCACCCTTATAACCCAGCACCCTTATATCCCTCCACCCTTATAACCCCCCAAAAAATACAGAGCTGGTGGGCAGGGGAGCAAACTGAGGACCAAATGAGCTAATAGAGAATTAAGATTATTCAACCCTACGGCACACCTGGTGACATTGTTGGTAGATCTAGTCGCCTTCACTTTTATGAACACAATAAGTATCCTCGTGCTCAGATATGGACGAGGTCGGTGATTCGAAATCTCCTCGTGGAGACATCTTTCCTAGTGAACTAGTAGCCGACGACCCTTCGCCAGCCTGTGACGACCCTTCGCCAGCCTGTGACGGCCCTTCGCCAGCCTGTGACGGCCCTTCGCCAGCCTGTGACGACCCTTCGCCAGCTAGTAGTGACCCTTCGTCAGCTTGTAGTGATCCTTCGTCAGCTTGTAGTGACCCTTCGTTAGCTTGTGGTGACCCTTCGTCAACTTGCGGTGAGGCTATGGGACATGTCGCAGGGTGATTCTCGGCGTTCATTGAATTTATTCGATGTACTGGGAACGCTGGGGTACATCCAATCGTCCGCCTCTTCGCCTCTAAAGCTTCATTGCATCTCTGCAGCTCTCTGAGGATGGCCTTCAGATTTCGCTTTCCAATAAACATGAATTTTAGTCGGAGTAGGAAAGGAATCTTCATTGCGGGTCCATCGGAGGGAGCTGGTTGGAGCATGTATTTGTTCTCCAAGGCCTCCAGCTTAGAGAGGACTTCATCCTGCGCACGGACTTCTTCGGTTGAGCTGGAAGGGTTGGCGGCAAGGCGAGCCTCCTCTGCATTGCGCCGCGCGAGGGAAATATTTTGACGGGATTGAGCCCAAACGCACCCCATCTGAATTTTGAAAACTGCCGGAATATTACTATTCAGGTTAGACACTCAGATATGTTGATTTGTATTTGCGAATCTTGAACTTACTAGCGAATTGAAGGTACTTAAGTATTCAGACCAATACCAACAGCCCGACAAGCTGGAGTAATAAATCAAGAAGGTGAAGAGCACTTGCGCAAGTAATGGAGTCTGTTTCTTGAGCAATGAGTGTGTTTTGTGTTACAAAATATATGAGTGTTGATGAAGCTTGTTGGTATGGTGCGAGACTGGGCTAATAGTTTATAAATAATGTTACAGAAGATACAATATCGATAAATCTACGAGTGCGCACCCCAAAAAGAAAACGGTGGTATGAGACTATCTATTGGATCGCCACTGGAATAACACGGAAAAACCTCACTAGCTTAGTGTCTCTGGCTATGATAGAACAGAGACAATCTATTGCATAGCGGTGGCAGTGTCACAGGACAGGCCGTTTTTCCCCACTGGAATTCTACATCCCAATAGCTAGACTATAAAAAATGCTAAAAATAAGCCGAAAAATGGAGAAATAACCTTTAGGTCCAAATAATGGAATAGAACTAAGAACTTACCTTAAGCGACAGATACACAGTCTCAAAGTGAGGGGGGGTATTTTGAGAAAATCTTTCCAACTCATGAGCTGAGGGACTTGAGTAGCGATTTCACCTCTGGAGCGTTTCCCTGTCTAATCAAACGTGGCACCCAATAATCGACTGTGGATCAGGTATTACATCAGCCTTGGGTGGCTCATGAGTTTGCAGCCGCATGTGGCCGGGGAACGTTCGGGACTCCCCGAAGCGCAGATCTTAGCAAGCTTTGGCTCTGGTTTTAGAGCGCCCTGCAGAACGTTCGGGACTCCCGAAGCGCAGATCTTGGCAAGCGCCTTAGGCAAATGCACAGACGTTTGGGGGCTTAAATGACCGAACTCATTTCCAAATCTTACGGTATCAAGCTTCTTCGCTCCGGATTCCACCCAATGGCTACGGGCTTTTTGACATGCTCAGCTGTTAGTGTGTTGGGCTGGGTTTGATTACCTTTACCGCATCTACTAGCGAACAACTTCCCCGGTCACTCCCTATGACATCGGCCGAGCTCACAGGAAAGTCGATGCCCAAGCTCAAAAGGGAGTGACTGGGAATATTGTTCGCCAGCAGATGCGGGAGCCTGTTACTGGTTCATAAATTCGACGTATGGACTTGGTCTGATAAATATTCGGTGCTGAAGATGCTCATAAAATATGTTGGATTCTGATGAAGTGGTTGAGTACCGCATCTACTGGTGAATCACACTCCCGGTCGCTTTTAAGACATAGGCTGAACTCATGCTGTCTTGGCGCAAAACAGGTGGATGGGACCCGCTCTGAGGTATAACATCCCCTGTCATTTCATAGGTAGTTTCTATTGTAATGTTAGGGATTTACATTATCGGTCGGACTTGTAGTACCCGATTGAAGATTGGACACCGCCTCAGCTTCACTGGTACCAACATATTCTACCTCCTCATCTGACTCCAGCTCTCGTTGCCAAGGTCCCACCACAAGGTCTGGAAGCCCTCGTATATGGCAGTTTGTGAGCTTCTTGGCCGGTTGGGCAGAGCGATATACCAGTCAGCACAAAAGCCTTGATAATTGTATCTTGCTTATATTGAAGCCATAACCCATTGTTAACAGGTGTATGTACCGGTACAAAAGAAAGTGACAGGGGTGTATATGTACATACCTCAGATGGTCCCATCCACCTGTTTTGCGCCAAGACAGTGACTTTCCTGCATAAGCTCAGCCTATGACCGGGAGTGTTATCTCAGTTGCGGTAGCGTTAAAAATAAACAGTAATTACCAGTAGATGCGGTATATGGCCTTGAAAATTGCAGAAGGACTCGATCCCTGCCCAAGTACGTATAATAGGATTAAGAACGGATCTTATGAGCGAATGTGGGCTGGGGTCTGCTATGTCTCCCAATTGCAACGATGGCCAAGACAATACCATTTCTCAGCTGCACCAATGTGAATATCACCAGTACCAATGCCAACTACCAGCCTCTCACACGCGCATAAACCTTAAACCACTCCTGGGGCGGCTCTTATGAGCGAAAGAACGGTAGTGGCTCTGTTAATAGAAGTTAATAGAAGTGTCTCAAAAAACGTCTAGGATTCATAAGAAGGCTGTCACGGCTCCCTTGGTCACTACCTAAGACATCGCGTGGCGTTAACGTGAAAAACGTTGCGCACTGACTATGTCTTAGAAAGCAACTGGGCAAAAAACGTGTGATTAAGCCTCAACTAAGCGGCAATTGGCTGAGTTACATAGCCCCATCTGCAATACGAACCCGCTTCCCGCATCCACTGGCGAACAACGTCCCTGGTCAACCCCTCAGATATAACGTGGCTATAACGTGAAAAATGGTGGGCCTGCGTGAGCTCGGCCTTTGTCTTAGGAATTGACCAGGGACATTGTTCGCCAGTGGATGCGGTAGTCGATCTCGACAACTAGAGGGATCTCGACAACTAGAGGGTTTTCGACGCCGAAGAAAACAGCACAGCGAGCGGATCAACGAGATCCAGTTTTTGCGGAGGCTACCTTTGAATTTCGGACTTCACTCCGGAGCGAAGCATTTCCTTGTATTTTCTTGCAACTGTCAACTTACCAATGGCCAGGTGTTTCTAGGCGGTTCGACTTAAGTGTTGCAACTCCAATAACATAGTTCGAATACGAGTAATAATTCGATTAAAATAGAAAAGTTTTTAAAAAAAAACACGGCAGGAATGTACAGTACGTTGTTTCTATGCGGAACTGGCACCCCATTGGACGAGAAAACGCCGAATCATCGAATGCTTGCATGAGGAAACATACCATATAAACTTGCGAATAGGAAACTACTCGCGAGTAAGAAACAGGGAAGTTATTTTGAGAATATACATGAATGAATCATAAAGATAATACAGTGCCAGGGGAAAAGTTTCCGCGCACTCCTTTTTATGCAGCGATCGGCACCCAGTGAAACATGACTGACATGTATCACAATGAGTTGACCGCTAACCAGATTGAGCACAACAATGGAGGTATTTACATAGTCTCGTACCTATTTACATACATCACCAGACTATAT
>Ga0307511_10002346_pt1 | contig 19790 bp, 17 predicted proteins | sample 13_EM_MG_FD_200266 | JGI IMG/M metagenome (GOLD analysis project Ga0307511, IMG submission 200266) | Populus trichocarpa ectomycorrhiza microbial communities from riparian zone in the Pacific Northwest, United States - 13_EM | ecosystem: Host-associated > Plants > Roots > Unclassified | place...
CTCTCCTAGGCCTGCCCAGAGCCAACCACCCCAGGGAAGATTACCGGGGTATCGGAGCGGCCCTCAGGATCCCGGTCACACCGACTCACTTAGGAAGGCTAATACGGCGTTACCATTCACCAGGCAGGGTCTCTCGGTCCAACTCTATCAACAGGAAGGGGACTGGGTGAAATACACGGATACCTTGGGATCCACCGTCACCCTCTCGCGCCAGTCTAAGACCCCCTCCCCTCCCAAGCAGTGGGCCCCATGGGGATTTTGCCCGGGCTCCGCCCATGAAGAAAGCAAATGCTTCAAGAAGAACCAGAGGATCCTAGGTCTCAGCGACCCTGAGGCCCAGGCCATGGACGGAGAGAAGAGCACCAGGCAGACAAGGCATCCCGAATCCACCACCAACGGCGGAACTATCAAGCCCGGAGTCCCGCAACAACCCGGACTTTGACTCTGGCACTGAGGCAGAATCGGGAAGTGAGAGAGAGAAAAGAGGGGTTGAAGGCAAAAGTGGCAGAAACACAAGAAGGCGGGACACTGCCCGAACCAATGTTTAGACACCCGACCGACTCACCAAACTCGGAGGCGGCAAGGAACCGCCCGAGCAGGAGGAGGGAGAACAGGAGAAAGGCAGCAGACCATCGGGACCCAAATTCGACACCATCGCCCCCACTCACACCACACACCAACAACCCACCGAACACATCCAAGACACACCCCACTCGCATATCCACACTCACACTCAGAACCATCAACAATTGCAGAGGCAACCTGAGAGTGGCCTACTGCAACGCAAACCACGCTTATATCAACACCGACACAGCCCTCCAGGTGGCCCAACATTTCGACATACTATGGATAGGAGAACCACACATATACAATGATCCGCTCGGGTGCGCAAACCACCCGTCCTTCAGATGGATTATCCCCATCAACACACACACCAAGATAGTAGGATATTTAAACATGAGGTACCGGAAACTCACCAAAGGGTCCATTAACAGGGCATGGCACGGTAGCCACCATCACCATTGCACTAATCCGGGTCAATGGGGTCTACCTAGGAGGCAAGGACTCTATCGAAGACCTCAGAGAAGACCCCTTCGATCGGATTAGCAGGCAGGGTTCTGGTACTAGGCAACTTCAATGCGCACCGCACATCCAGCCTGGGGAAGTCACCACACTACTCAAAGGGGGGAGGAGTTGCACAACTGGGCCACGCATAGGGGCCTCACCAAGATCATGCACTACCTGGCCACCACTTGGCGTCGGGGGAACAAGGAAAGTCTCCTAGACCTAGCTTTCACTAACGACCTGACCAGCTGGAGCGCAGACCCGCTAAACCTAGCGAGGGTAGGCTCGGACCACGACTTAATAGCAGGCTCCATTTCAACCATGGTCCGGGAGGCGCATACCTACTCAACCGTTGACTGGACCTGGTGGGAGGGGTACACAGAAAAGCGAACCAACCCGGCAGAACGAGGCTTACGAGGCATCAATCGCCCTATACGCCAAACATTGCATTACAAAACGGCCACCACGTGCAGCAAGAAATGGTGGGACAAGGAGGTGCAACAGCAGCTGAGGGTCACCAGAGCGGCCGGTACGGGATACAAGGAAGAGGCCAAGAAGCTGAAGAGGCTTATTAGGAACAATCGAAGGTCCTGTAGCAACAAATAGACCGACACCCATGGGAGGTGAAGATGGCCAAGGACCTAGGCTTGGGCACGAGACAAGATGTCTCGAGACTTTTTGTGAAAATTTTTCATTGGTTGCGCCGTGCAGATAACTGTGTGAGACAGTGCGGCAACCGTTGAAACAGTGATAGCCGGTGAGACAGTGTGGCAACCTGTATATAATTAAAGGCTAAGATGGCTTTTCTCCGCTCATTTTCTACAAATTCCTAGTACCTGCATCATTTGATTGTTATTGCGGTTGCTCGATGTCCAAAAGTCTCGAGACCACTGTCCCTGCCCACGAGACGGCTCGTGCCCAGGCCTACAAGGACCCCTTCGCCGTTAGGACAACCATGGGGAATCTGATCGACAAGGACGGCAACCCCTGAACTCCCAACAGGAAATATTAGACGCCTTCCATAAGCACCACCTGATCACCGGGGAGAGACCCTGGACCCCCACCATCGTCTTTTCCCCCCTTCCCTACAAGCGCGCGTCCGAGAAGGCGGTCCAGAAGGTATGCGAAGCCCTAGCCAAGAGGGCGATCAACAGCGCGCCGGGCCCCAACTGCATCAACTACCATCTCCTAGGATTCATAAAACTCACACCCCTTGGGAAGGCAGCCATCAATGATGTGGCACTCACCGGCGAGGGCGGAAGGACGCCGAACGAGTACAGGGGCCTGCAGGTGATGATACCCAAGCCAGGGAAGCCCACGAACTTAGCCAAGTCATGGAGACCAATCGTACTGGCAAACACGGTAGGGAAGCTGGCTCAAGAGGTAATTGCGGACGACCTACAATTCGAACACAGCCTCTTTCCAGCCTCCAATAGGGCCCACGCAAGAGACGGCCGGCCATAGACGCCATGACGGTCACTATCCCTAAGGCGGAACGAGCGAAGGCACAGGGCAAGAAGGCGACCATGCTGGGTAAGGACATCGTGTCAGCGTTCAATAGAGTAAGTGCGGGAAGGCTGATCGATATACTGGGGGAAAAGGAACTACACCAACTAGCAATTACTGCAAAGAGTTCCTAGACCCCCGCACCTTTGAGATAGTGTGGGATGGGATACCACAAGGCACGGGGCACATGGACGAAGCCACTCCACAGGGGAGCTCCCTCTCGCCGGTCATCTGGCTCATCTACATCTCATCATGGCCCCCTTACTGGGGCCTCATATGAGTACTGAGTTCTTAAAAATAAAAATGCCTCATCTACATAGCCGATACCTTAAGAATCGACAGACTGAGCTGGACACCGACCAGACGGAGCAGACGCAACCTGACAATCGCCCACCCCAGACACTTCAAGGTAGACCTGTTCTCATATGCGGTCGACGTCAACCCGTTGCTCATATAGAGGAATACAACAGACAAGGAGCATAAGCGACTGTGTCAACGGGTAGATCAAATCCTGAAGAAGAAGTACAGGAAAACCAGTTAGAGTAGGACCCGAGCAAGAAAAGCAGGGTCACCAATTCTGATCAGGGGCGCATAGAGTCCACCACCACCCTGGGTATCATGGTCAACTCGAGACTCAACTTCTAACCCCAAGTGGTTGCGAGGAAGGAGAAGGCACGGAGACTGGGGAAGGTATTGCTACGCTTAAGCAAGACGAACGGAGGCCTCTCTCCAGGAGCCCCATGCGCACTTCTCACCAGGGCCATCAGACTGACTTTTACGTGGGGAGCAGAACTTTGGAACAGGAGGGACAGGGGGATGAACCTGAGCGGGATCCGTTGCCTGAAGTATCAGACTCTCAGGGAAATCACAGGGGCCTACCACGGAGCGAGCCACCAGAAACTCGGATGGATAGCGGAGGCCGAACCCCTACAGTGGAGACTCAACCATATTTCAATCCTATGGGAGGCAAGGTCTCTCCGCACAGGGCACAGGGAAATCCGGGGCTTCTAGAAGATAGGGCATCACCGGGCCACACCAATTGGCATGACGGCACTGGTTACGCGGGGGACAGGACAGACGTCCCCATCAACGCTAACTTCTACATGACCCAATCGTCGGCCCACAAGATAGATCCTACGGCGACCGACAGGATACAGCCACCGTCCATCTCACTCACTTCCCTCTGCTCCACCCCAGGGACGAGAGATCGAAATCCAAAGGCTACTTGGCGGGGAACATAGAGGGCTTCATGAGGGAGGGATGGAGGATAGGGTACACAGACGGCACAGGGGTAAACGGCATGGCGGCCTGAGCGGTGCACTCCGAAGACCAGAGAGGTCGAGACAGTAGGTAGCACGTACGGGGGGGGGGCTTCCTGTGCGCATTAGAAACGGTTGCCCACGCGGAGAGGAAGGCAGTGGCAATGGGCAAAGAACAAGAGACCGTGGACCTGCTGTTCATCCTCAGTGACTCACAGGCGGCAATTCACCCGGCCATCAACTTAAGCAATAGCGCTCCCTCGAGGTCGGGGATTGAGAAAGACTTGAAAAACGCACTCCTCAAGAGGAGAGATCAGGACATAGCCATCGCGTGGATCCGCAGCCATATCGGCATTGCGGGAAACGTCAAAGCAGACCACCGAGCAGCCTTCGGGTCGATACTGGGGGAGGTCTCCGGGTCACCACAGACAGCCACGGAAGAGGGGGTGAGAGCGGCCCCCAAGGCAATCAGAAGAGAAAACAGGGTCCCCAAGGCCTTTGGCCTGAGGAGAAGCGACTGGCACAGAAAGGCAGCGTCGGCCTAGACCTGGCTCAGAACGAACCGAGGCCCCCAAAAATACTGGCTACACAAGATCGGCAAGGCAGCCGACCCCTCTTGCCCGTGCGTACACGTCTCGGAAGACGGCCATCACATCACCTTCGCCTGCCCTAGATTCGGCAAAGAGAGGACAGGGCTAATAAGAATCTCGACATATTAGGAGGGCCTGGATGCGCCGATATGGGCCAAGGAGGGGGATAACGAACCATAACATGGTGGAGGAGTTCTTCGGGTTCCTGTTTACCCAACTGGCCTGAAGGGGGAAGGAGAGATAACTGATGTCACGTTACGAATTTTATAGAGTTAAAAGGGGAAGGGAAGGCCGGCAAGGGGCGTGGTGGCGGAAGGTTAACGACTCCCTTTGGAACTTTCTCCTACAGTGAACTTGCGCTATAAGCAACTCCTGGGGGCCGGGAAAAAGTTGCTTATAGGGCGAGTTTTCTTATAACGCGAGATACATACAAAAACATGTCCGAGAGCGGCTTAAAAAATCCGTGATAGCAGCCTGATGGTGTGTCCCCCGAGCCATGCCTTGTAGGGTCCCGCTTTCTCGATATAGAATATCCTCTACCTGCTATCCTCTCTGTGAATTGACATTGGGATTTTGAAGACGAAAGAGACGCAGGGCTTCAAGACCTTCAAGTGGCCATACTCGCGATATAAGCAACTTTCACTTTTATATGTATAACTAAGTGTCACGGCGCATGGCCCCAAGGGCCAGACGCACAGGATCGGGTGATACTAGGGCTGAGCATGCATGGAGCACAAATTCAGCTGATATGGATGCAAAGGATCGAGGGATCGGGTTATGGATCAAGGGTTTCTCGGGTTATTCTCTATTGGCTATTTGGACGGCGGAATCTCTATATAACTATCCTATATTTCCTTAGTCTCCCATTCTCCCTCCCTCCTCACGCAACGTCCTGTATCTACACTTAATACATACGTTTCCTCTTGAATCCATAGTCACGGACCACGAGCGCTCCCTGGAGCATTACCCATAGTCCACGAGTCCTTGCACCGTTACACTAAGCCAATAGTTAAGAAACTTGCCTATAACCCGAGTTTCTTATTTTCCCAGAGTTCTGGGAGGCTCATCATGGCCCTCCTACAGGACCGCATATAAGTACTGAATTTAAAAAAAAAAAAAGAAAGCCCACCCTGGCTTTCCAGCCTGGCCTCAATCTCATTGAGTCTTGGGCAGCTAGACGCGATGCTTTCCTATCGGGTCCCCATAGTATTATCAGGGAAACGGGAAAACCATACAATCTATGGTGTTAAGCTGATGAAGCTGAAATAGCGCCTGTAATCGACCAGGTCATTGTTCAGGTTTACAACTTTGGGTTTAAAAGTGCCGTGGACTTTGTGAAGCAAGCTGAGGTTCTCGGCCTTGTATATCTTCGATAGGAAATCGTTAATCTCATCTTTGCACCCGATCCTGGGTATTTTGCAGGGCTGGCAGGAATTTCGGACCACACACCAGATCACGAAGCCATGCTGAAGGCTGCGATTGACTGGCTAGACTTATTTCTCTTCTCCCCCCTACGCGTGTGTGCAGTCAATCTAGTCGTTCGCGGGGGCTACATGTACTACAACCTCGAGAGAAAAACCGTTAGCGATCCCTCGCTCGGCTATCTCACATTGCCCGACAAAGTAGCACCCTTTGCAATCGATTGGGTAGGCAAAAAAAACTTGTGGAGTACGTTACAAACTGCACCCCACTTCCTATATTCCGCCCAGCAAGTGAAAAAGGACGGGATGATGTACAAAGATGACCTCCGAACAGGAAACTTGATCCAGATTTGTAACCCTACTACTCCAGAAGGCTGGCTGTTCCTCAACCGAGGAAACCCACATGCTATGATATATGGCGCTGGGATCAACTACGCTATTGCGGATAATGTTGAACTTTTAGAGGATTTTTTGAATGGGGAGAAAATACCCGAGCACGCACATCTTAACTATGACCGGCATAATTATGAGAGGTTTTACCTGGACTAGACCACCACCCACGACGAGCACGATCAAAGGAAGCCCACCAGCACGAGCACGGAGACAGGGAGCAGTAACACTCTAGCCCATGGGAGAATAGGTGATAGTTCACAGGGTGGCCCATACGTTGGTGGCGAAAGCCAGGCCGAGCCCCAGACGATCCAGAAAGATAAACGGCTAAAGGGGCCCCGACGTTCATAGTCCATACATTGTAGCTATTAGATGAAATATACTTGTTTTAAGGAAAAAGCCTGGCTTGAGGACTCGGTTGGCACGATGTTTGTTTAATTGGATGGGCAACCAGATCTGGGACCTAATCACATGTATAAGGCAATGAAGGGCCAATGTACTGCCAGCAAATGCCGTATTACCAGTATTTCGCAACTCAGGTAGCGCCTTAAACTCGAACAAGCCCCCCTTGCATTTACTGTCTTGTCTATGATACCCGCTCATACACTAGATACTATCTGATATATAATTTCAACAGAGGACGGTCCATGTCACATTCCACTGCCCACCACCACACTTACACCAGCAGAGGAAGTAACTCCCTGCTCCCTTGGAGTCATGGTAACAGCTAGACCAACCAATTCCGGGGGAAGATGGAGGGGAAGAGGAACGCCGGGACACCGTGGAAGCGTATTTCCATTACCTATACCGAGAACTTGCTGCAGCAAAAAGATTATGGCGTTTTGTGCTTTTGTGTTTTCCCTGGTTTCTCCCCACGATGTGCGGGAACCAATTAGTTTTGTATTTATCTCGCGCGAAGGCGGCAGATTAACTCTCCAAACATTGAACCACCTAGGGTTCCGGGTAGCTGATTATACGTTCCTTACGAACGTGCACACCGGGACTGAGCGTTAAAAAATATCTATAAAAGTATATATTTGTCTGGTAAGACTAGAATGCGTGTTTGAGATTGAACAAGCGGTAAACACAGTTGTTTCTCGGGACTGTTTAACCTTCGACGTAGGGCTGAGCTTAGGTAAATTTGGGACGACTTGCGCATGAGATCGGTCGATACGAGGGCTGAGTTTCTTAGGTTGGGAGGGCTGAGCTGATAAGCATGCACGGGATCGGGGGCTGAGTACTGTGTTCACAGGTTTACTCTATTGGCTAGTGAGAGCGGCGGAATCTCTATATAACCTCCCTGTATCTCCTTAACTCTCGTTCCCTCTTCACGCAACGTCTTGTATCTACTCTTAATACATACGTTTCCTCTTGAACCATAGTCACAGCGCACGAGCGCTCGCTGGAGCATTATCCATAGTCCACGAGTCTTGTCCCGCTACACCGAGTCAGGAATAACTCAGGGTTTCCGGAAATTATTCCCCAATCTCGTTGGTCCGGAAATAGCTCCTCAATTTATATTCCGAAGCTATTCATTCCAAACTCGGAAATGAATGTGGACTCGGAAATGTGAAATCGAAACAACGTGAAAATTCTGCATTTTAGAGAAATAGAATAAGGGGATTAGCTATTTCCTCAATCCAGCCGAGTTTTGCCCCTCCCCCCGCGCCCCCGATGCAGCTAAATATGAGTAATAAGTATTTATAAATAAAAAAAGAGTGCGTCCCTCTGTTGACGTTAATATTGCATCTGCTGCCCTATGTGGCTGGAGATTGCCCGTGTCTTGAGCACCGCTATTGTCCATATTCTGGTTGCACTACTGTCCGTACTGCCTTAGCTGCGAATTAATATGGTATGCCAATTAATTCATGCGTAACCTGAATAACTCAGCAGACTTAAAAGAACAGATCCACCGGTTTTCAAAAAACAAAAGAAGAGATGCATCAGCGGGGAATCGAACCCCGGTCGAATCGATGGCAACGATTCATCATACCACTGGACCACTGATGCTTTGGTGTTTTTATTACTGACTACTACTTTCTCAACGGTTTGTTTCAGCTAGTGGGTTACCCCACAGCACCCTGCATATTATTGATTAAACGGACTTCGGGGTCCCCGTGCATTGCTCTTGATATCTTATTGACTATAATAGGCTTTAAGTTTCGATCTTAGAAGATTTTCGTCTGTTCGAAATATCTTATCCCGAACCTACTGACGAGGACCGGTCCAGCATATTATGGTAACCTTTGTATTTTTTTGGCTAAATCAGTACCCTGTTCAAACCATCCCTTGCTACGACTCTGCTGGTAGAAAGCAATTCCCCCAATACACTAGCACATGTAAAAATCTATCCACAGATCCAATAACTTAGTGAAAAGTCCCAAAATCCGTCTGTAAAAAGTAGGATCATAGCACTCAGTCCCGAAAATCAATCACAAACGTCTATTCGACCCACCCCCCGTACACAAAGCATTTCATATTCCGTGTGCACAGCCCACAAATCCCTTTACCAGTGATTGAAGCTAGTACGAGACGCCTCTCATAGTTATTTCTCAGTCGATAATGGTCCCATTCATACCGAGTAGTGCGGAAGAACCTTCTTCCCATTCTCAAACTGTCTACCTCCTCCGCGATGACAAGGGACGAAGAAAAACTTTTCCCCGTCGATTTGCCTTCAATAACCACCGGATCTCCGAGATCTCGATATCTTATTAGGAAATTAATGTCGCACAGTTGTAGTAAATGCACCAAGATATCTTCCTCTGCCACTATTATATGTTAGCATATCTCACACTCAAGCCAGCTCAAAATATACAAACCTGAGAGCTTCTGTCTTTTCTGCGCTTCCTCAGTCCATGATTGCTGGGTTTTCCCTGATATTTTATTCCCCAGAATTGACCTCTTCACACCGTGTGCCTCTGCAGCCTTCTGTACACTCCCGTAATCATCCTTTAAATCCGATTGATAGGCTTCTATCGCCCGCTGCATTCGCAGTTCTCCTTCCTCCCTTCGATCCGACATCTTGAACTTGCGTATCTACAGAAATTCAGAAATTCATTATTGCCTACGAGTTCTACTACTGAAGAGCGCATTGACCGTTGGCACATGAGACAGAACACATCGTTTGCCAGCCTACCTGCAGAACTAGTAGGACCAACCCTCATAGGCTAGACTATCCCATCGACCGGCCAATCGCTGTAAGCCTTATTAGTTAGACTCAAGCTGCCCACTGTGTATAGAACTGCACGCACTGTAAACTTTAAGAGATGACATTGCTCTATGTATATAACTTTCGCAAATTAGCCTCCTCGGTATCGAATTTCAGCCATTTTGAGCGCTCCAATCAAGCTATATTTGTGATACTGCAATCTTGACATCTTGGAACACCCCCCCAATGTAGTATTTTAAGTCCAGCATGCTCCCTATCCTCTGCATCATGCATATCTTTGTTCAAACTCCGTCCATGTATCTCGATTAAACTGTTTGGCCTCAAGGGTCTCAGTTTTGGGGCCCTTGATTTGCTTCGATGACTGAGTCTTCACCCCTTGCTAAGCACTTGGAGCGTTTGGGTAGATTTTATAACTTCTGCCGGATGTTTTCGTATTGTAGGAATTTGTGGCTTGTGTAGGAGTGCTTGCGGGTAGGAGGTTGCAGGGGCGAATGAATTGAGTTCATGAACAGGCTAGCTATACCCGAATGGACCCGGTTCGTGGATAGCCTAGAGTCCACGAGCGGGTTTCCGGACAGCTCAGACATACTAGCCGTTTTAGGCACTCCCACGCTATCATGCAAGCCTGCAGTGCTCAGAGGCCATTCATATCTATGGAAATAACTACGCTCTACAACATGGTTACCCTCACAGCCTGCCAAAATCAACCATAATACGACCACCCCGCCTTGCAATATAACCTCCCCGATGAGCCTATCCCCCCCCTCTACCCTATCCTCCTCTCTCTATCGCTTTATCATTCCTGGTTTGTAGCTGAGTGGGGCAGCGTTCATCACCATAGCCCATGTGGCTGACGCCGGGAGCAGTAGGAGCGGTTGTGGTATTTTCGATAATACTCGTTCCAGTGGTTTGTGGTGCTGGTGGTGGTAGGGTTTCTACGCCCATTTGATTAATTGCTCTCCACTTTGGCCCGCCAACCTCGCACCCAACCCCATCATCCGCAAATTAACCGCGTAGGGGCCTCTCGGCAATACATACTCCCCTTCCCAGAGTGCTGTAAACTATCCCTACCACGCTCAATGCTGCCCCCACTTTCGTGCCCGAGTCCACTTCTGCGTCCCTCGATTCATCCTCGTGGCCGTCATGCAAATCATCTACGATATGGTTCATCACAGATCCAAAAACGGAGTCAGAATCCCCTCCCAGGCTTCCTCGGATATTCCGAGCGTAGTTAGTATTTTTATTTTTTTTATTTTTACATACTCATTACTCATATGCGGCCCCATAGGGGGACCATGGTGAGGGAAACCCGGAAGGATTCAAGGGAGCGTAGTTAGTATGTCCCATAGCGACACTGAGAACTGATGAGGGAGGCGATAGGGATTGGAGGGCTGAGGATCTTACCGCTCTGCGATCACCTCTTAAGGAAGTTTGGGGAGATAGCCCACACCCCCAGGGCATACGACCATCCCCAAGAAGCGCCGCTAATACCTCCGAGGGGACCCCGAAAGGGGTACGGGCAAATCGTGTCCGAGGCCGCAAATACGATATTGAACTCCGGCAGCAATGCAAGAAGGACTTAACACACCATCAGGGCATGTCCTGATGGAAGACTCCCCTCGTTTGTGGTCCGACACCGCCGAAGGGACCCCAGGACAAGGGAAAGGCGCCCGAAAGTGCCGCCCCCCCACCCCCGGAGAAAAGGCAACCAGCCAGAGCGACCACCCTACACGCCTGGCCGACCAAGTACAAGGTGGGAGAGTTGCGCAGCTGGCTCTAAGAAGACAACAAGGGCCTTGTCATAATAGGAGCACGCTGGCTCCTAGCTGATGACCGTCGTCTGGGGAAGGCACACTCTTCCCTAGTACTCTACCTGAAGGACCCAACAGAAGCACAGTGTTTGCGAACGGGAAAAAAGTCCCTCCGCACCACCACTTACGATTGGAGTCGACTGTCCGTACCCCGATCCCCACGCACCCCCACTGTGGAAGATAGGAGGAGTGTGGATTCCACCAGCGCTAGATGAGAGGATATTTTGTATCCGAGAGTGATGAGAGCGCTGCGCCGAAAATTGTTTTTCCACCTGCGTTACGTTAATGTTGTTGAGGTATTTCCTATCTGCGAACGGGACGAGATGGGCTTTCATAGTTTGCTAGCGTTGCGACCTTTCGTTAATTGCTTGATCAGTGTTTATGTATCTATCCGCGTGGGCGGCCAGATTAACTCGGCACCCTTGAATCCCCTTACTGGGCTCGCATATGAGTACTGAATATGTAAAAATTAATTTAAAAAATGAGACATACAGTACAGTACATATATCAGAGCCACCCCCAAAATCGTTGCTACTTTGCCACACAAAGCTTCACCTAGCCACAGAAATACATCAAGGTTTGACGTGAAAGCCAGAAGGGGATGGCTTCGGTGTATGTCTCAGGACACCAAGGAATACGTCGATACGACCTAACGACCCCACGACCCTTTAAGGTTCGGTACCCAGGAATAACGGGCTACGCCCAAGGTGAGCGGGGCGCGGGGTGACAACGAAGAATTAAAGATTGATATGCATATATAGGCTCCGAATCGCATGCAATATCTGTGTCGGCGTTACATGCATTCCGTAGGGTAATTTTAAGACATTGGTTAGTTGGGAAGTGTTAAAGTGTTTGCAAGACCGGACACGATGCATCTCAGTAGAGGCTGTATGCCTAAACATCTCTACCGAATATCTTGAAGTTCATAGAGTTCCAAGGTGCCTGCTCTATTCTGACACACAGTGTACTGGCAGTGTGCACCTGCGTTTCAAGATTTCTATAGCTCCCAGTACAAGGCTCCTCTCAATGAAAAATCACCAAGGAAGTGCTTTTATAAAGAAATAAATCTAACATAGTTTGCCCTTGTTGGGTTTTTATTTTTACTTTGCTGTACCGCCCGAAAAAATACCTTATTATCCCTGGTATAGATAACGTTTCTTAGTCAATGATAAGGCGGAGTGCATGCGAGATTTTGTTTCTCATATTAATCAGGATGTTCATACACAATGTGTGATTTGACTTTTGGGATAGACTACTATGGGTTAGGTGCAGGAACCCGTTACAAGCATACGGACGGGGCCAGAGATGGTATGCTTTGTATGACGGATACCGTATCCGTGGATAAGACAGGGGGGCGCTTCAGCACAGGTCAGAACGAGACGAGCTCAATATCAACGTGAATGTATGTTTAGAATAATTTGAGCAATTGTTCGCATTCCTGAATATATGTCAGTATTGGTAGTTGTTCACTAAACTCCTGTGTCGAGCGGTTATAAGATTGAGGCACTGTCGTCAGCTTTGGCTATCACCATGTTACTAAAACTACTAATGAACCTATTGAGTGGAACAGATGCAAAAGCTAGGCTCCCGACTCCTCTAACTAGATTAGATCACAAGGTCACCACCGACAATCCTACAAGAGGCTTGTGCCAACCAGCTACCGGCTACCACACGGGAAGCCCAGAGCACAGCACCGTCAACCAGACTAAGTACCGACACGGAGTTGGGCGTCAAGAGTTATAGTTTTACGTTGACAGGCCGGAAGTTGTAAATTCATTCTAGAGGGGACAAGGTAGCAAAAAATATAAAATAGACACGTTTAAAAAATCTACAACACCAGGGATTCCCGCATGGTCACCCACCGCAGTACTGGCCTGGCGATCTGAAGCTTAGATATGGCAGAGCGGACGGGATGCCTCGTTTTCTTCAGTCTATGGTCGTAGATATTGTACTGTGTATTGTGCAAATAATAATACCTTCTATAGCCGGTGGGAGCGGAGAATTTGGAAGGGGGGGAACCTCGGCAATGTGATATTTCCGTTCCCATCCATCGAGAGAGTGTGATATTGGCTCTCTAAGATCATAGCTAAGGTTTTAGGTTTTACATATTTAAAATATATGAGGTGAGTACACCCCCATCCTACTGCTACGGTTGTAGCTCATGCCATCCATATGCCTAATCCGCAGTGCTACAACCAGGTTAGTCTACCTACAAGCCTTTACCTCACCCGAAGAATAGTTATGGAGGTTTGTCTAACGCAAAAATGAAGTCATGAAATACATATCTAGTAGCTAGTAGTAGATTCTCGATACTAGTATTCTGTCTAATACCATTTCCTGCAGCTTTGAGAAGTAGTTGGGTTTGATAGATTTATCAGTTGGACAATACATACTCCCCATGAGCTCAATACATACCACCCACTGCACCAAACTGTAGCATGCTCCCTCCCTTGCAGGTAAGTTAATCCATTACAATATGTTTAAACTGGTTCTGTGAATGACCTTGACAGCCGCGAGAATTCCCCGTCTGCAGAATATATCAAACTCCACCTCGCATCCTCTCGGTCTTCAACCCGGGTAAATTCCAGACACTCTGGACAACCCCATGGCCATCCGACACCCTTGGAACATCTCCAATCCTTCTTCCTCCGTTGCTCTAGAATATTTCTTCACATACAGAGGCTGCAATTCTTTTGATGTCCTGACCTGCCCGGGAACCCATATGATTGTTCGGGGGGCCGACCTACTGGGCAACAACTACCTGCCCAGGAATTGAATAACGGATATCCTCCAGGGGGGCAGGTTCAACCGGTCTTCCCGGGTATGTATGTGATTACCAATTGCGGGAATTCTGAAAGTGACAATCGCAGTTCGAGTACAGGGCATGGGATGAACATGTATATAATAAAGCTATGGGGTGCATGTATGTTCTGGGCCACTCGCGGGCGGCATACCCACTATGCCAGTCGCAGGCAATTAATATAATTACTCAATTTAGTAAATGTCAATTGACCAAAATGTTCTGCTACACTCAAAATTCCCTATGAAATTTTTTAGACCGACCCTATCCACATCACGTACCCTTCCTTTTGGTCAGTGGGAGACAGCAGGCATTGGACAAGAAGAGAATTATGAACATGCTGGTGACGTTAACTCACCATCTTCACCTCCGATAATGAATGGATTGGAGAGGATGGTGCTGGGTCTATTGCTGCCGTAGAACTCTATGTATCAGAAGCGTTTCCTATACTATAGCGGAGGGGGCCTCGAGGCATTGGAAAATTAATTTCTTTCCACCGGAGGCTCTTATCTACAGGTTCTTATGGCTCCCTAGAAGGATGGACATCAACGATAACGGCAATCTGGTACAGTATACTCTCGATATAAGAATATGTGATAAAAGAATATACTCCCCCGCCCCCTTACAAAATAAGAATATATTGGATAAAAGAATATTCCTATTTTCTCGAGATTGTTTACTAATGAATTCTTATAACAAGAGTACCTGATTGGGTAATTTATAAGGCTTATTGATAATTTTTTTTTTTTTTTAATAACTCATTACTCGTTTATCGGAGCCACTACCAAGGCCCCATTCGGGACTAGTCTCAGTATGAACTTCACTGACTAAGCGTGGGAAACCTCTTTAGGACAAACCCATGCTCCTTGGCTGTTAGGAAAATCTTTTGAGGGAGGGCTAATCGATAATAGATACTAGTCTGGTTGGCACGACCTACCCACACGACTAGCCATACCAACACCACGACACACAATACTGCACCACTTCCCAACTACCGAACTGATTCAATATGCCTGCTAGTGGCTCATTTAAACGTCAAGGGTGGACAGAAGAATGCAAGGAGATATATGACGTCGCAAATACACATCCCGAACTCATATGGCGAAGGATCAAACCTTAGATTGAAGACAAATATCCCAGCAACCAGCTCCGTGAGACTACTTAAAAGTTCTATTATCGCGAACATTGGCGCATTGAGGCTGCACAACTGGTGGACAAAAGGAAGGGCAAGCAAAAAGCCATTACTGCCTTGTTCACTTCTTCTGGGGCTGTTTCTGGCCCTCCTGTACCTAGTTCTTCCTCTACCTCACGTTAATTCTCTTATTTGATGTATGCCTTTAGTAGTTACCCTGACATTTGACATAAGAATATATTTGGTATAAGAATATTACCCCGCCAGACGATATTCTTATATCGAGAGTATACTGTAGTGGGGGATGTGGTATACCCTCACCTGAGGCAGTACGCAATGAAGGTAGAGGAAGCAGTAATGTTAGGGGAAGCCTTCATCTTCGGACTAGAACGACCGTAAGAGCAGATGGCACACAAGCTCAGAGTAGGAGTAGCACCGGAGGTCACCTGTGCGACATGCAATGTAGTGATACCGAGGTCTAACACGACATACAGGGCGAAGTCGAAGAGATTGGCCCCCAGCGTAGCAGCTCCCAGAGCATCAGTGGTAGAGGGTAGTGCCTGCTCTTCACTGCATTCCTTGTTAGAGTGGTGGGAAGCTTCACTCTTGGAGGGGTTAACGAGGTATGTAGTTGACCCCGGCGGGACAAACTACTCAATACTATATAGATTAGATATGGCCGTCGTACAGACCCTGAGTGCAGGTGCGTGGTACATGCAGCCAGTTCATAGGACCGAGAACATGGACTAGAAAAACTTGTATTCTTCATCCACTCACTCCTGGTAAATAAATATTCAGCCAGAAGTATGCCAGAATTACTATGCATACCGAAATTTGTCACTGAAAAACCATAACAATCTTATAGCCAACGACATTTAACTCGGGAAAAACTATGACGGAAATCAGAAATATCAAGACGGCAACATGCCATTATGCTGATTACGAAAATATATATGAAAGTAGAAAGAGGAGGGAGCTATTTCGCTAGCTAAACTTTTTTCTCTTCGAGCGAAGCACCCCCCTTTCTCTCCCTATTATTTATCCTAGGCTTTGAATGAAGAACGATATGCAAGATATGGCGCGTCATACAAAATACAGTCGACGTAGCTCCAAGAATCATGTGTTACACCCTTGTATCACTAGGCCTCTGATCTTGAGCGCTATGGTTGGGTATCTCCTCCAACGTTGGCAAGCACCTGATCAGTTCTCTTTCTATCTTTTCAAGCTGCCAATCAACGTTAGCCTGTAATTCTGTCATCAACCTCCTCAGCTCCTTCCTGTGTGATGCCGCCACGGCGAGAACCACTCTCTCTGTTCTGCCTCCGGCACCCTAACAAGCGCTCTGGTGGCTTCCTGCATCACTAATTCCTCAATCTTATCCCCTGCTGTTCCAACACCTTACCATAATGTTACCCTAGTGTGAATTGTGGGTTCTCCAGCTCCGATAGCCGTGAAGATATGTTTCTCTGAAACAGCATAAAGCGGTAAGTAATTGCCTTTATTCAATATATTACAGCATAATAATTTTATTAGTCACACCTTCAACGCCTTTTATTCTACAACCTGCTTTTGTAACTGTCAAACATGCATCTGAATTGCCTTATATCTCAAGTATGGATACGATTCGCTGCGGAATTTGTAAAAAACAGCTACAACCAGAAGTACAGCGCTGTTGTTGCTCCTGTTTAGTATGTACATACTTAAAGCGCCAATAGTGTATTATCCATTAATATTCCTGTTTAGTTGAGAAGATGTTTAGCATACCAAAGATCAGTTATGACTCTATCATCACAGGTGCGAACAGGGGAGAGATAAGTATGATATAGGTGTTATCACTATATTACAAATATAATGTCTGTATGGAGATCATAAAGTCTGGTGGTACGCGGTAGCAGCAGGGCATATACCGTGCCATGCGGAAAGTCTTCGAGATTTAGCCGCGCAGGGATCGGCGCACGTGCAGGCCACGGCTAATCTATGTACGCCCTGGCTAGCTGAGTGCTCAAACACCAAGATACTCATGCCTTTGCCTGTCTGTATCTACTAAAGTGTTATTAAAAGGTAGCATATGTCAGTATACCCGGCTGGAATAGTCATCAAAATAGCTAGTTATCCGCGGCCTGCACGTGTGCTGATCCCTGCGCGTCTGAATCTCGAAGACTCTCCGCATGCACTGTATCTCAGTTTGGGATACATGGAAGCCTCTCTGTTTAGGGACTATAACTACAGACATTGTAATGCTTTACATTGTCCTACTGAACAGATTACGAGTAGTATATACCTTATCCGGAAACTATGAATCATCTGCTAAAGCACTCTTAAATCTGGGAAACATTCAGCATATCAAAGGTGGGTTGTAACTTCGCTATCGCAAGTAACAGTCGAGGGAAAACAAGAATGATAGGCAATTGCCATTCCTATTTGGTATTTGCTTAATCCGTAAACTATGAATTATCTGGTCATACACCTATCCATATAGCCTAGGAAACGTCAAAGACAACCTGCATACCCATACACACCATGCGACAGGTGGAATTGAATACTTTCAAATCCGCGGGGAGCTTTTTGATCTCATTACAGTACCCCTGTTGTTAGTTACTTAGCTAACGAACGAATACGAAACCTCTCACCTTCAAGATTTCTTACAATCAAACAGCTGCACTGCATAGCCTCAAAATTTTACAATGGAGAGAGTCTTAAACAATATACAGGCCTTATTCGCGATCGCTTCTCCAATGGAGCATTGTAGGTTTATGTTCCCGAATCGCTACAATCTAAAGGTGCCAAGATACTATTGCGAGACTATCCCAAGATGGAAACTGCTGAGACCCCTTTGAAAAGCGAGCCTCATACATACGTAAGTTCACAACCAGACTTGTACGTTCACACCCGAGCCGCCATTTCACGGGGATAAGTAGTGAGTGTAGATCAGTTCTCGTAGCACTGGGCATTGATGAAGGGTACTGCTAGGCATGTGACATTCCACGTGACACACCAAGAAGAAGGCTAGTAGGTAGCTATTAATAAATTGTCAAGAAACAAGCCGCGGAGTAGGTACCGTACCTGACTTGGCAGAGCATCAGGCTGCCAATGTCTCAGCTGGTTGGTCAGCGGCCCAGGCTAATTACCAATTTCGCAGCGGAGTGCTAAACATGCCCTGAGACGAGACTACAGTGTCCTCGAATTCCGATCACGACAACACTTTCACGATAGCACTTTCGCACATCCCCGTCGGAGCTCGATTCACCTTATTTCACCTTATTTCACCTAAGCTACCCACGCCGGTAACCATACTAGACGCATGTCCGTTTACAGGCGGAATATATTTTATGGCATAGCATACTCAGCTATACCCAATACCTGCCAGCCAGTATTCCTTTTGCTAGACTAACAACCAACTCGCAGCTTGCATTTCACCCCCCTACTCAACTTTTCGAAGAATTCTGGTGGTCAATCAGCGGAGGAGTATGACGGGCCGGGCCGTTTTCAACACCCCTTACTCAACCCTATGTGCAATATATCTTCCCCTGGTCTTGGGTTGGGAAGCATATCTAGACAGTGCCCCTCTCCACACTGCTGAAGTATACCCCCCGCGGTTTGTCGGTGGAGAATATTCGGGACCAACTACAGTCCATCCCACTTACTTGACTGTTCTTAAGATTCTCGTCGCCTTACGGTCGAGGAGCATATGCCGTTAGCAATTTGCACTCGGAAACATGGGTCTGCCGGATTCATCGCCGAGTTATTTCCACATCCAGTCCCGTCCCAGCGGCTCCCTTTACAGGCAGTTGTGCCGGAGCCATCTGAAAAGTCTCCAGCAAGAGTACACAGGAATAGGTATATTGCTAGCCAGAATGACACTTGCTCTTTGGTGGGAAGAACGGAGTTACACACTACCTTCTCTATCATTAAACTTCCGAAGAAAATACTCGAGTACTTCATCTCAGCGAACTAATATTCAGGAGCCTACGTCCGAACCTCAACGAAAATTAACTGCCTAGAATTCAATACCCGATCACTTAAGCCAGGAAATGGAAACCTGAAAAACAGCAACAAGTACTACCGAGGTACAGAGGGAGCCCCACGGGTCAAGGGGCGTAAGCACCAACGTACAGTCACGGGGGTGACTGGTCCCATTATTTAGTAGGCTGAACCCCCCAAAGCATCCATTAACAATAAGAGTTCCCAGACTCAATATTCACATCCAGAATCCTTTCAAGAAATCCAGTGTATACCCAGGAAGCCATCCTACGGCGTTACCTTTCCTACCGCAAATTCAGGGTAAATCCAAGTATCCAGACCCAACCGAAATTATTATCCGGAATCCATGAGACAATCTGGATATATCCAAACGACCTTCCTATGCTACAGTTCCAAAGCACACTACAAGAAACCCAGAAGATATCCAAAAGGCCTTCCCGTGGTGTTTACGAGGTCCCAGAGCGAATTTAGAACAAGTTTTTCAATTGCAACCGGAATTTATAAAGCTATCCCGCGTATACCCAGAGCACGTTTATTAGCCTCCTGCAGGTTCAGAAGATATATTCATACGGGTGCCCGTTATCAACTTAGATAAAACATCCATAGCTTACGATCGCCTGGGGCTTGCAGCAAAGCTTTTCATGTCAATTTCTCCTCCCCCCCCCG
>Ga0307511_10002347_pt1 | contig 19789 bp, 24 predicted proteins | sample 13_EM_MG_FD_200266 | JGI IMG/M metagenome (GOLD analysis project Ga0307511, IMG submission 200266) | Populus trichocarpa ectomycorrhiza microbial communities from riparian zone in the Pacific Northwest, United States - 13_EM | ecosystem: Host-associated > Plants > Roots > Unclassified | place...
TGATTTTTTCCTGTTATTCTCTGCTTCTCTTGCGGATTTCCTCGTTCCTTTCTTGTCTTGTTATGTCTCGTCCACTCACTCGTTTCTTCATTGGTTCATCTATCTCGCTTTGCACAGACATCAAACTTGCTCACTGTCTTTTGCGTTGTTTCTCCCTTCTTCCTCTTTCTTTTCCTGTCTCTCTGCCTGGTAGTGCTTTCCATGCACAGTGTAATAGGGTCGCACCTTTATTAACCGTGTGATTCGAGCTTCCTCCAATTGGGGGGCTCGCTTGCATAATGATATATGAATATCTAATATGATATACAAAGCATTTTGGACAGCCGTGATCGAAGAGGAGATAGCGGAATGTACGGAACCACGGAGGTAAGAGGTAGGGATAAAGGCTTGTGGTAGATAGAGAACATTCGGGAGTTTGAAGCTTAAGCTTCAAGTACTAGTGTGATTGCTGTTGAGGGTCGTTCGTGATATCGTTCTTGTGGGGATTTCGTTCCCCAGCTTGAGGATTCCGTATTTCGTGTGGGGAGAGAGTGTTCTATGGGTGTTGGATTGTGTGCGCGGGGAGGTCCAACCATCTGTTTAGACAAAGGGCGACGAGAGATTCGAGGAGAAGGTGTTCGTTGTCGAATAGATAGGACATGAAGGCGTAGGAGGGTCCTATTGGCGTGTCTTGAGGGCGGCGTCGGTAGGTTGCGATTCTTTGGTTGCTGTGGACAGTGAAGAGCTGTAGGAAGAGAAGCCAGAATTAGAGGAATGGCGGATGGGGGAGGGGAAGCAGGGAAGCAAGACTTGCATCGTACGAATGGGGATCGTCATCGCATCTTCTCCATTCAAATTGGCGACCGTCGGCGGCCAGGAACACTCGAGAGCTGTTTAGGGATATATTAAGCAACGGGAAGGGGGAACCACCCAAGGAGGTAAAATAAGCAATAAAGACAGAATGATGGGCAGGAACAAGGAGGGGGGAACAACGACCCCCAGGCACGGATCAGATACGCTAGCTTAGGATTTGGAGAATATGCGTGTGGGGTGGGAGGGGAGAGTGGGAGGGAATGTGACCCAAAAAGTCTAAAACCAAGACTTACTTGTCGGTCGATCCATGCATCACGAACCGGGTCATGGGTGATTGACGGTTGGCGATCGTGAGGACTCCGAGCTGATAGCCCCCACCGCTCCAATCCATGCAAGCGACGATCTCTCCTGCGTTCCGATAGACCTTTTGTGAAAGGGAAAGTAGACGACGAGGGGATTGAGAAAGGTTATCCAACAAAGGATAAATTAAATCAAAAGCCCCCACATTGGAGGGAGGTGGGAAGGGTTCGAAGGGAAAACCAAAAACGACAAAAAAAGAGACATGCAACTCACCGTCGTTCTCGGGTTCCCTACGTAGGCGGGTGGCGTCTCGAACCGGTAAAAGATTGGTTTCGTGTCCTCCCCGATGACTACGCAACCGTCCCGAGGGTCGTCCTTGCCCGTAAAGAACACTTCATAAACCGGGGGCTGCTGTGTCGACATTCCCTAGGTATCCCTTTCTCTCTCTCTTCTTCGCTGAGGGTAAAAAAACGACTAGGAAGAGGAAACGCGCAGGCTGGCGGGAAAACCTCAAGAAGCCCTCATATGTGTTGGGGATATAAAAAGGGGATGACCGCGGGGTGCCAAGGGATAGGTGCAGGGGAGATCGGTAGCCCTCTTCCTCCAAAGCTGAATGCTTCTTCCTTCGAAAGATAACCGCCGACCCATACGGTGACTATGGCGAATCAAGAAATCGATGGTGGCGTAGAAGGGGTCACCCCATTCCTCCTTATTCAATAACTTCGGAGGGACTAAACTTAAATCCTCCCCCCCTCCCCTCATACAGACAAAGACCCCGTACGGGTCCGTTCACCAAGGAAATGAAAAATGAAATAGTAGGTAAACCCACCAAAGGGTTTCGAAACACGAGCGCGCGAGATTGTGCCGAAGAGGCAGAATAGTTCATACGCGAACACGACAACACAACCAGGAGGTGGTCAGAACACCCAGAACGTGTCCCGTGCGACCTGGTCGTCGAGGAAAATATTCGTAACGATCAGAACGCTCTTTCAAATTTCCAGAAGGAACTTGCCAAAAGAACATCCCGGTATTCGAACCCGAGCCCGAAGATCGTCATCTTTTGCGTACTTGTGTTGGCAGTGGGGGTCTGCACCTTGGCATCCACCACATCGAAACCCTCACTCTTTGTTTGGATCCGAACTTCGCCAATCATCCGGAAGGAATTCCAGCGACGAAACACTGTTGCTGGAGTGGGCGATACCAATACCTATCTAACGTGAACGTAAGGCAAAGGGGGGAACAAACAAACGAAAAACACGAAGGGTCAGCAGAACAAGATCGATAATCACAGGAGAGTGAGAGGGTGCGTGCGTGAGCAGCCGATATGCTCGGACTTCACGAGTTGATCTTCCACAGCGGCCGTTTGCGCAACTTGCGCGTGACGTGGACGGCGCTCGCACCAGCGGTTCCGTTGCCTCCCCCAAACGCCAATACAACCGTCTCCTCTGCTCCCGCCCCACGTGATATCCCTGCTTTCTTCCTCACTTCTATGGCATCTTTAGCAAACTTGAAGCGAGCGTGGTCCGAACCTGGCGAACAAGATTTGATGAAGCGATCAGTTTCGTGATCACATACTCGACTGCGAGGCGACATAACGTGAAGCGAGAAAGCGCTTACCGATTTGAAAGGTTGGAGACTCGACGGCGGTCTTGAACAAGTCGAACGGCACCCGTGAGAAAATGTCCAGCAACGTGTCGCGCCCGGGACCATACTGGGACGACGGGGAGGGGGACTCTGGAGATGGTGAAACAGTTCCGTTCGCCGGGTCACGTTGGTGAATATTAAGTACGGCGGGCAGAGTGACCACCAGGTATTCCAACACATCATGTCGTAATCTCGGTGCGTACGGACCAAACACGCTTGTCGTCGGCGTGAGGGGCTGTACGTTCACCGATGGCGAAGCGGGTTCGTTTTGGGGTGGGGTGTAGCTGACCGCCTCGACAAATTCGAGCCATTCGATGATGGTGGACTGGGTGATTGACTGCCGGCAAGCTTCATAGGCGTATTCGCACAGCTCTTGCATCCCTCCCAACAAGCAACCGGCAGCTAACACCCCCCGGGCATTATCCGGCCGGATGAGGTTGAGGGAGACCGGAGAGTAGAGATAACCAAGCGCTGAGAAAGGAAAGGGAAGAGGATGCGATCAGATCAGCGGCATTCAATGCATTCAAAATGAAAGGTACCGATAGCGAATCCCTAGGGTGGAAATCAGAATAGGTGGGCCATGATAAACCGGAATGGGTAAAGGGAACATACCTCCTGAGTCACTTCGGGCTCATGTTCCACTGGCACGTAAATCACTCTCTGTCCACCTGTAGGTGGAGCGGTGGACATCAAGTGAGCCAGGAATGGGGAGCGAGACAGAATTATGGCATGCAGGCCGTATGTATGTTGGAAGACGTGCTGATGTTCGTATTCGTTAAACGCTCGAGGAGATGTTTTGAACAGCTCGGAGACTCACTAATACCGTGTCAGCATAGTTCTATGGGATCACAATAGTCCACGTGAGAGTCATATCAGCACTAGGGGAATACACAGAGAAACGTGGGAGAGACGTACGCCGTTCTGGAAACCCGTGTGATACAGATGATTTACAATGGCGTCCGTCTGAGCTTGGAAAGAGGACCTATGTAAGGAAGGTCGTCAGAATCGCGTAAGAAGGGGAACGTTTAGTGCCAAAAACAAGGGGTATTCTCAGTAGCCTTGGGACGAGACGAAGGGTGCAACCCCAGAGGGAGTGCCACACTACGGCACCCCCAACGGAGACTGCCACCGCACGGTTTGAGCCACCTCGAGGCTGGGGATGGGCTGGAGATTTGCAACATAGGGCGGCACGAGGGAGAAAACCATGCGAAGGTAGGCAGAACGCCATTTTTTGAAACGCATGCTTACCGCTGATATCCATTTTCACCACCGTATTGGCTCCCGCTCACAGATGAGCCGTTCAAGTAAGTGTCGTGCGGTTCTGGGGACATCGTGGACGAGCTGGCGTGGCCGTTGGTCTGGACTGTTGCCATTGTGGGTTTTGGGCGGAGTTGTGAGGTGCGAGGGGGAAGATGGGATGTGTTGAGGGATGCAGTGGGGGGAGCGTAGAGGCGGGGGTGGAAGGCGTGACGGAGCCGAGGTGAAGACGAGGGGAAAAAAAAGACAAGTGGCTGTTTTCACTTTGCCACCGCGTCCGTCGATCCTCGCCACTTCTGCCTTTCGAATGCTATGTCGACGACGGCATGTACTTGGGATGCGGGGAGCGTAAACTGGGGGCTTGGACTTCATCAGGGCGCTCTCAATCAATAACCCCTCACTCGTCTGTTCCCTCCCTTCCCTTATCAAACTACAAAAGATCTCATGACCATCTCCGAATCGCGGTTAACGAAATCCTTCGAGCGTTCTGTCCAACCCTGAACCTAAGAAAACGTCTTACGACCTTCCCGACCACGTACAACTCATGCCAAACCGCACACCACGCGCGAATGCGCCTCTCCCCGGGAACCCGTTACCTCAAGTTGTGTCGGTGGGTGTACGCTCGCTTTCACAGGTTATGGCATTCAATCAATGATAGTCCCGTTTGCCCTGGTCAGCAGATCCCTCGTTTTCTGCCAACATCGCTCCAGCTTGAGTCGTGCAGCCTCTTTAACACCACCTCTGAGGAGCGGTGGGTGGATATTTGTGGATATGTTCAGATCAATGGACCGAAATGACCGGTACGAGATTCCCGAATATTATCCGTGATGATTGTTTGGTAGACGGATACAGGGTTCACGGTTGCTCCACATACTCGTTCTGCATGTCGCTAGCGGCGAGGACGCCCGCAAACACCGGGATTAAAACAGCTCGCGTTTGTTGGATGTCCGCAAGCAAATGACGACGACCTCTTTGGCTTCCATCGCCACGCCTGCGTGGTTCGGTCGATTGCCCTCAAATCATGCATGGTTGATCGACTGTGGCACCTCCAGGGTTTGATCTCTCGGGTGGGGGCCTCCCCGTTTCATCGTCTCTTGCTTATCGTTTCACTAGAGCCTACCGCGTATTTGTCTCGTCTGTTTCTAGTTTTCGAGATCTAAATACAACTCACGTCTATGTGAAATTGCACAGTCGCTCCGCTTGTCGGAAGACCGCAAGATGCCAGTAGGTGGTCGTGGGTGCAGCCTCGTGGCAGCTCTCGAACCTTCTATCTGATGAGACATGTGGTTTGCAAAGCTGGTAGGCTAATGTACGCGCTCGTTCCGCTCGTTATTATGGGTCCCGGTCTTGGAATCTGGGGGAGGCATTCACCCCCGCATCAAAATTTAAGCAAGCCTGAGGCGAATGAATGAATGTGTTGCAACGTTTGAGGGTGTTTGTCGCCCATTATCCCCGGTCGGACGTCGCCTACGGTATGGACGACGGATTCGGGCTCATCGGACAATTGGAGGGGAGGTTGAGAGGCAAAGAGAGTTTCTGTGGGGGTTGGGTGCACGTTCTTCGGACCGTATGTCGTAAAATCGACGTAAAGACGCGTGCTGGTTCATTACACGGCGTGTTGATGATCAGCCCACGGTAAAGTTGCTTCTCTCCAGCGAGGCCAATGCCGTTAGCACATATACGAGAGGCACACAGCGCGTTATCGACCGGAGCTTTGGATGTGTCAATGGACGCGTTCTGACCCCACTTGTGTCGTTTACGTTGAGTACCCCGCATCGAAGCGCGGCGGGAAAAAACTGGGGTAAAACGGGCATTTTCGCATGTGGGAGACAGCTTGGTCCCCTGGGCCCTGTCTGAGAATTTGCCGGTCCGCCAGCCGATCTCGGTCTGTCCCAGCAGCAGTAAATTTTGCAGCTCGCCCTCTCTTGCTTTGGTTATCAGGAGGGTGAGCCGCGACCCCGCAAAGGTTGATTACGGTTTATTACCATCCTTAGCGCAGACCGGCTGTTTTTGCGCTTTGAAATGAAATCGCACAGATTGAATGACGAGAGTATGAAGTGGGCCATGTGATGACCCCCAGAGTGAGGAAGGGAAGATCCAGTGTGTGCGACGGATCTTCCCCTGTTTCCTCTGCCAGGCCCGCTGCTCCGGCTTAGCGCGGCGAGGGTCGTCTTGAGCCGGAACAATGGATCGCTTATGATTCACTTCTGAACCAAGGGGGGTCCATACTTACACGCCGGCGACTTTCCTTCGGTCTCTTCCGTTCGCCTATAAAGGGCGGGCAGGAACATTTGGTTCGAACCCATCCTCCACCCACCCTCTACACACACATCCCTCTTCGACCTTGCAATGGCTCAGTCACTCGGCTCCTTTGACCCCTTCGCCACCCACCCCTTCACCAATAACAACGCTCTCGAGCGTTTCCCGCCCCCCGCAAAGCCATCCAAATACCCGCGACCGATCCCATCATCCGTCAACCAATACACCGCGGGCACTCCTGCTCACATGCAGACCCCCAGGCAATCATCTTCTACCTCCAACCCCATCCACTGTCCAGAGCCAAGACGACCTATCGCTTTGGCAAGCCCTCAGCAGTCGTCTACCTCGACCAACCAGCGATACCCGAAACCAATCTTTACCCCCTTCCAACAAGACCGATCTTCCCCCGACCTGGACGAGATCCTGTTGAGGAAGAAGTTGACTCAGGCTTTGGGTCACGTCGCCCTCGGTGTCGACGCTAAGCGCGGCCTGTAGCGGGAGAATTGTCGCGCTCCGCCACACGTGAAATATTCTCTCTCTCCATGTCCCTGATCCGAACCGCCTAATACAAATACCCACCATCGTGAGTACCATCTCTTCCGCCGGGATACGGTGTTCCCCAGTTTCTGACGATCTTTTCCCCTCCAGTCCACCACCATCAACCTCTCTCTCTCTCATTCCCCGAGTCCCACCCCGCACTAGTGATCTAGCGGTGGCATTACTCGGGAAAATACGCACACACCCTTCGATCATCTTGTGATAATCGCGCGCATCCTTTTCTTCCCCTTTGCATTGTTCCTCCACTTCTCCACTTTCCAGTCGTTCCTTCTTCTACCGAGCCTTATGACGACTACGACTACGACGCGCGAGTTGGCCCCCGGAGCGGCCGTTTTTTTTTTCTATCCGAGTATCCACACATCATTGTAAAACTAGTACCCGCATTTCTATGAGAAGGATAATCGATCTTGCATTTTCCTCATTCCGTTGTCGAGTTTCAGAAACCCGCCTGATGGGCGTCGTGACGTTCATGGTCCACCCGGGCGGATGGTTATTCCCAAGTTTCCACGTTCCACCCTCGGGTCGCCTATCGGGCCATAGGGATCCGTACTTTCGCCTACCAATGCGCTTCCCACCCTGGTTTCGGAATGGTCTCAACACCGGGATTTCAACCCAGATCCGTATGTTGCGGGTGGTGAATTAGTCCGATACGCCTGAACAGAAGAGCACAGGAACTGAACGCATTGAACGCATTGAGAGAGATCTCGATGGCGCGCTAAAGGCCTAGGGGAGGTTTCAATACCACGGCGGAGTTTGTTCTATCTAATCTTTTCCCAAGCGCTGCAGCCGTGCGTTTTCCCATGATGGCCCGCGAACCAAAGATAGAAAGCTTCAAGAAGTTTTTCTCCTCCCCCCCCCTTCACTTGCCGCGTGTTCCATGTCCGAGAAGGTAACTTTACCACACGAAACTTGGGTCCTGGTTTCCATTGCTTCTAGCGCGGATCACGGTCTATTCTCTATTCACCGGAAACCCAAACCAACGTACTGGGTCCCAGGCCAACGGAAGACTCTCAATGGTAAGTTCAGTGCGCGGAAGGAAGAGAGCAATCGATTCCGTTGGCAATTGCAACACCGCCCATTCCAATCTCACGATCTCGTCACATTCACAGATCTCCCAGTCCCGACTCCTCCCGGTTTAGTTGTCATCTCCGACCTGCTGTGCTCGTGCGCGCGGTGCGATAACTCACCGGAACTGTGTTGCTTTTCAGTAACCTTCCAATCCGTTCAGCCGCCACCCGGAGTCCTGGAACTCCGTTTCTCTGGCCCAGACTCCTCTCCTCATAGCCATGGCAGCCGTTTCGTACCCGGCCGTACCTCCACAGGCGTCATACGCCAGTTGTTATTGCGAAGAGAACATCTATCTCCTCGCCGCATCTTTTCTGGAGAAACCTGATCTCCACGAATCGTGGGATCTCAGTGTGGTTTTCATCTCGAATCACACCAGAACGGTAAGTGATCCCTCCCACCCCTCTCCCCTTGTCCACCCGCGGTCAGGGCGGTTCCTGACGGCGAGGCGGTTTCCGTTCATCCGCTTCTTCGCACCTGCTGATACACCGGTCCACCCAGGTCGCGCTTTGGAATCAACGAGCAGCCCGCGCGGAAGGGGACCCGGTCGTTTGGGATTATCACGTCGTGCTCCTCCTCCGACCTGTGTCCAGCCAGGGAGACGCGGAGGACGGGCAGAATATCCGTGCCGCCAGTTTAATTTACGATTTTGACACCACGCTCGATCTTCCCTATGACGCAGAAAGTGAGTGCTTGAGCAACTAATTCACAGAATACCTATCCCCTTTTCGCCGGCGCGCAACCGCAGAAATGACCTCACCCGGGTCGCGCCGTGCCACCCGTCGTCAAACGGCTTTTCATCTCTTTCACTACTGTCAGTGGATGATTTGCCAGAGTCTAATTCATATCTACCCGCTCTTTTGAATGTCACGTCGGACAGATTATCTGAAACAGACGTTCCCGTATCTCTCAAACCCATCAGGTCTAGACGCACAGTATCATAGGTGAGCCACATACGTCATCTGGGACGGGCCCTCCCCACCCCCTTCCAAAGTTATGAGCTTCTTTTTTTTCGGTTCATTACCGGAGTGAAATCGATATGGAACAGTGCGAATCTATAGTTTGTTTAGGATCGTCCCTGGAGACGTATTCATACGCGACTTTGCTTCCGATAGGTCCCAAATGGTGAGCGTCCGTTCCTTTCCCTCCCCTCCCCCACCCCATCCACTTCTAGATAAGGACACGAGGGCTTGATATCGGTACAACCGACCTCAGGCTTCTCCGATGGCTATTAATTCATTCGCTCTCGCCCTCGGAACAGCTCGCTATGCGCCCAGTGCGTCATCGCCCGTCCATCCTCCGTCCGGGAGACCCTTTCCCATTCAAATCGACTGCGCCGCCCCTTCCCTTTCCCCGCGATCTCCCAAAGCATTATGTTCAGGCGCTGACCGAATGAACAGCTTGTTCCAGGATCGGAGGGATCTGAATCGTCGGTGGCTGACGGCGCCATAGGGGTCCAGAATCCGTCCGAGTCGTCGGTCTCTGTCCTATACTCTGTGACTCCACCGCAATATCCGCCTATTGCTGGCGTGCGGGCGAGAGAGCAGGGCATCGGTCATAACTTGATGACTGATTTTGTTGATATGAGTAGTGATCCTCAGGGTTTTGGGGTCGTCATGAATCTCGGAGAGTTAATGACGTGGGTCTTCGCCTCCAAAGATCAATAATGTATAGGGATAGGTCGTATGAATCAGGCATAGTCGTTGTTGTTGTTCGCTGCTAGTCTGAGACCCCCTCGCGGCCCCACGTGTAGTTGCGCGTGTGTCCGTTTCTCGTTTCACGTTGATATGAAAGAAATGAGATAATATTCGTACATTGTGTTAACGCCGACGTTGGTTGTACATGGTCTGGCCTGCGCGTGGCCCTAGGACGCGTTTTTTTATTATCTAAAACCTGACCATCCTTATCTCCAGTCCGGACGGCAAAGGGGCGGCGGGCAGGGAGGCACATTCAGTTCATGTCGCGTGCCTAGGCGGCGTGTCAGTAATTCTCCGAGGTTACAGAACTGGAGGCGTATCTATGACGCACTTCTTGGTCCACTCTTTGGCAGTAGTTAAAAACTTTGCCTTGTCGTTCTTTAATTGGGCGGCAATGTCCGGCTCGAACGGGTCGTCAGGGGAAGGGTTATTGACCTTGTCTTGAATTGTGATAAGCACTGTCAAAGGTGGCAGGTCGGTCGATTAGTCGGCGTATGCGGGTGAAGAAGCGTCACGAAAGAACGGACCAGAACTTAAAGATACAGTTGGTTTCCACTGTATTGTCCGCGATCGGGGGAGGACAGTCAGGGTCAGGGTCAGGGTCAGTCAAGATCTCGCTTGGTTAGGAGAGCGGAAGTGAAAGGGAACTCCGCGAGGTGGACTAGGAGTGGTCATACCTGGTCGCGGAGGACTGGAACGCAGATATGCCCTTCGTCATTGATTCCAGGGTGGTAGATCTTCGTCGTGAATTTCACCTGTCCGTGCGTTCGTGTGTGTTACGGCAGATAAGGCAGACCAGGGGGATCGATGTAATCGGGTGAGCGAGATGGGGAATAAACGGAAAAGGAAGCAAGGATAAGCGTGAGTATGATGTCACGTAGAAGTTGTGCGAAAGATTGGGAAGTGGTATTACCGAGGGTGCTTTGAATGGGAAGTTTTCTGGGAGATCGAGGTTGAAGTGGAATGTCCCGCCCTTGTATGGGCTATCGGACTGAACGTGACCTCTCCGATTAGCGGGAGGAATATTTTCGGGGTGGTGGAAAGGAGCTGGACTCACGGCCGCCTTGATTGTACATTTCCAGTGGAAGAGGCTGGCATCATCATATGTAACCGAGAGACCCTAGATGGAACGCGCAGGAGCATCAAGGAGGGTGAACGGGTGGGCCTGTTCTCAGAACTTACCTCGATGGGATGGCTTTGGAGATCGCGCAGTTCCTAGGATGTGCGGTGGATCGCGGTGAGCCACACAATCGCCCTCCCCCATCAAGAGAGGGTCTGGGTGTGAACAGACCTTTTGAATACGTCTAGGATCCAAAGATCGTCGGGTCAGTATTATTTGGGTGAGGGATTCTAATCGGCAGACCTTAACGCGGCCATGATTGTGGTGGCGGAGGATTGGATGACTTATTTGTGGGCGGCGAGCGGCGGATCAGAGGACCCCTTAAGCGTCTGTCAGTGTCACGTGTACGTAACCTCCGTCACCCACTCCTCCTGCTCTCGACTTCGGAGTCTCAAGGTATTGACCCCCTCCCCTGGACAAAAGGTTTGTTGTGCAATGTATCTTTGCTTTGGACTCTTCATTCAAATGCTTAGACTTGAACATGGTCAGAACAAACCGAGATTCTCCTCTACCCATCCACAATGAACGTCGAGATGGCGGTCGACAGCCCCGGGACACCGAATGATCTTACACCACCGCCGATACAAGACAATGTTACGCAGCCCGGGGGAGAGGTGGCTCAGAAGAAACGGAAACATGGAATGGCTTTTCACGAAGCTTCACCCTCTCCCATCCTTGAAGACCCACGCGGTTCGCGACCTATTCTCACACTGTCTCGACACCCCGCCTTCACCCCTGTACCCAACTCCCCTGACTTATTCCACGCGGACCTAGTGCCACCAAACCGGATGGGGTACCGTTACACCCCCGCCGGGCTCACTCCTCCCGGCCACGCGCTTCTGCATCGGACGATCGAAGACGCCCCGACTAGTGCGCGCGTTTCTTGGTCTGATCGGAGCCCGTTTTTGAAGGTCTCCCAGGACGGATTGTGTGTTGCTGGGGATAAGGGATTTAGGTCTGCGAGGTTTAACACACCGTTACGGGAGGGAAAGTGGTTTTTTGAGATTAAGGTTCTGGAGGGTGCCGGGGATCTTGGCGACGGAACGATTTCTACCTCCCCTTCGAAAGGCTCCTATGTCAGGCTTGGGTTTGGACGGAGGGAGGCTTCCCTCAATGGACCTGTCGGAGTGGACGGGTATTCGTACGGTATCCGGGACAAGACCGGAGAGAAGGTTCATCTATCACGACTCAAACCCTACTCTAAACCGTTCGGGACCGGGGATGTCGTCGGGCTCTACATTTCCCTTCCTCCGAAACGGCGACCGGACCCTAAGAATCCCGAAGATCCCGTGCAACTCAAACGGGAACGCATTGCGATCGAGTACAAGGGCCAGGAATACTTCGAGAGCGTGGAGTACCCGCAAGAGAAGGAAATGATGGAGTTGATGGATGCGAAGAAGAAGAAGGGTAGGACGGAGGATGGGGGAGATGATGCTGGGGGAGCGGGTCCAGGAAACGCGTCAGGCAACGCCACCTCTCGGTCTGTGACGCGTAAATCTGCGACTGTGAAGAATACCCCTGGTTCCCGGAAGGGTGTCTCTCGTAATGTCGACACGACGAGTTCCAAGAAACCTGTGGTCGGTCGACAGTTGGCTACGCTGCCTGACTCGTGGATCGCGTTCTTCGTTAACGGGGAATGCCAAGGGGTGGCCTTCCAGGATCTATATTCCTACCTACCTCTGCCCCGTCTACCCACTGCCCCGTCAAAACGTGCCCATAACACGAACCCAGAAGTTAGAGAAGGACTCAGGGAACGAAAACCGAACCCGTACGACGATGGAACGTTGGGGTATTACCCCTTCATTTCACTGTTTGGTGATGGTCGGGTGAAGGCTAACGTTGGCCCTGACTTTGACTTCGACCCTGGAGATGATATCGATCGGGTCCTCGGGCTCACTCCCGAAGTGAAAGTCGAGGGAGAACCATCTACGAGTGGGAGGAAGTGGAGACCTCTGTGTGAGCGATACAAGGAGTTTATGGAGGAGCAGTGGGAATTGGATGCTTTGGAGGAGGCTGACGTTGCCGCCAAAGCCGCTGCGGATCCCGACCTTACGCCTGTCTTACTGGAGCACCATCCTCTCGCGAAGCAAGGAGGGCTCGGTGTTTCTAGAAGCAAGCGGGGCGCTGCCAAGTCAAAGCGACCGAAGTTGAAGGGAAGGAAGGACGGAGGAGACAGGAGGTCGGAGAGCGTTTTCGGGGAGAGGGGTGATAGTTCCACCCCGGCACCTCATCCTCTCGCTTTGTACAGCGAGACTAGGGAGTCGTATAGCACTCCTGAAGTCATGGATGAGGATGAGAGGCTGGTCGTCAGGGATCACGCTACCCTGGCCGTAGTTTCCGCTCAGCTCATGTCTGGTTCCGCCTCTCCGTACGTTGGCGAGGACGAGACTACGAGCGAGCAGGGTGCCGTACCCGCCGACTTACGTTACGAGGAGGAAGAAGAGGGTGCCCTGCGCCAATAATAGTACATAGAGATTTTATGACGGAATTAAGTTCGATGATCGGAAAGCATGGATGCATCGAGGTTCGATCGAGGTGTTGATCCCTTCCTCTGCTCATTTTCCCTCCTCTCCTGGTACGCTTAGCGAGGTGGCGCTTGGCGTGATCTGGTTCAGCTGGTAAAACTTACACCGTCACCACCGTCTCGTTCATTGTGTCGCTGGCGCGGAGGCTCGAGACCCCACCATGGATAACCCAGGCACGTCACCAGTCTCAGACTCTCTCTGACGTGTTCGACTGACACCCTCGGCGAACGGGTAGGTTGGCATGCACTGTACAGGGCGGATCAGGTATTTCTTCGTCGTGGAGAGTCATATGTCCTTCCGAGAGCTAATTTTCGGATCGCCGACAGTTCACGCAGCAAGACTTCAATCACTTTCGTGGCCCTGATGGTACAGTTCAACCTCACCAGCCTATCGTCGGCGGAATAGATGAACCTCCGAACCCTCGCACGCCAGGTGGATTCGTGGGCGGATTTACACCTCACCACTCTCCCCCAGTGAACACCTTTCAATCACCGTACCCCCCATCACAGCCACATTCACTGCCGAATCCGTACGATGCTACCCCGCGCCCACCAATCATGGACAATTCACAACTCCCACCATTACCTCCAAGACCTCCCAACTTCCCATACCGTCAGCCATCGAACCGTTACGCCCAGCAACACGTGGATACAGATCCAAACGTGTCACCGTTCACGTCCAGTTCGAATTTACAGTCGATTTCGTCGATGACCGCCACGGAGAGGTCGAGGAATTTGAGGGTTGCGAAGACGAAACCGCATTTACAGTTTATGGTCGGGCCGTTGTTGAGGTATGACACGATCGAGAATGGGGTTTGGAGAGGTGCGGCTTTGATAGTCAGTGAGTGTGCCTATTCGAGAATGCGTTTTTTTCTAGTTCCTTTATTTTGAATCACGGCGTCCCGTACCCTGACCCACATTCTCTGCAAAGCCTCGGATGCTGGCTCATATTACGACCCACCACCCACGCTCAGATTATATTACGACCATGCCCTCCAAACACCCAAGTTCCGCCCAAGTACCCATATCCATCGAGCACCCTCACGAGCAACTCCGCCAAAACGCACCCCTTCCAGCAGCTACCACAGCCTGCAACATACCTCGAGTAGCGGTACAACCCCCAGCTCGCCTATTCAAGATACGTTTGGAAAGATCTCTGAAGCTGGCCCGAGTGTACGGACTGTGGCTGTGACTGGACAGGAAATCTGGGTCTACTGCGGGAACGGTGGGTGAGTTGTATTCCCGCGTTTCTATGTTAAGCGACGAAGCTGTTGCTAATGACGTGTTGTTCGTTAGGTCGTATACATTTTGGAGGTTCATGATCCAGGTCCCCCTTGGCCCATACGAAATGAAAGTGATGTATAATGTCAATAACGGCCCACCGACGGGGTTCTGGGTCCCAGGTCTGAAGCAAAATATGAGATGGGCGGCGTATTCGGTGAGCCCAGTCGGCCCCATTCGGGGAACTTACGAACATCTCGCATCTCCGCTTAACCCCCCCTCACGACGCACAGTGTAACGGATTCTCTGCTGGAATCAATCCCGACGATTTCCGTGGTCCTGGTTTCCAGACAGGTTACGATCCCGTTTGGGCGGACTTGATGGAGAAACACGCCGAAGAGCCATTTCATATGCTTATGGGTGGCGGTGACCAGCTGTACTGCGATGGTGTCATTCGTGAACCGGAGTTGCAGGATTGGGTGCACATGACGAAGCAGGAGAGGAAGAAAAACTATCAGTTGACGGATGAGATTTTGTTTGCGATTGATAGGTTTTACTTCAACCACTACTGCCAGGTGTTTCGGAGCGGGGTGTTTGCGAAAGCAAACTCTAGTATGTGAGTCTGTTTTGTTCTTTTAAGGTGTAAAGACTGACGGCGGTTGTCACAGACCGATGTTGAACATGTGCGGTAAGTGTACCTCCCCGTTTCCATATCGTTGACATTTCTGAGCTCGACTACAGACGATCATGGTGAGAGAGAACGATTTTCTCTCTGAACGAAATCCCGACTAATTTTTGACAGACCTGGTATGTTGAATCAATGGATGCTTGCTACTTGGTTGTATTAACTGTGACCTATTGAGATTGACGGCTTTGGAAGTTGTGAGTGGTCGGGTTGTTTGTTTCGGTGAAGCTTCTGACCCCCCACATTAGATCCTGAAGATTTGCAACTGTCTCCTATTTTCCGAACGTGAGCGCCGCAAACATTTCTCTCGTGGGTTTCGTTCAAAGTGTCCTGGTAGGATCGGCTCGCGAGGATATTTTTTCTTCCTGTTGTTCCAGTGTTTTATCAATGGTATGAGATGGCGACTGATGCACAGATGCCCAACTCATGCTGTTTTCCGTAGTCGAGCTTGACGGTATTGATGATTCACCGGGGCGACATCCGTTCGCTTGTACCATCATAGGAGGACCGGGTCCTTGGATTCCATTCCCTTCCCATACGGTGCTCAGTTACTTAGGACCACAACAGTATATCCTGATGCTGGATTGCAGGTGTGCTCACCGATGAAGTTGACAGTCTCTGTGGTCACTGACGTTGGGCTCAGGGCAGAGCGCAGGAAGGATCGAATATGTAGTGATACCCAATACCGGAAGTCGTTTGAGCGATTGGAACAGTTGCCACGGACGGTCGAACACTTGATAGTGCAGCTAGGTACGTTAGTTCTGACTATCCCAGCCGTCGCGACTGCAAATGAACGACTTCAACAGGGGTTCCAATCGCGTACCCTCGGATGGTTTTCCTGGAGAGCGCGCTCGACTCGAAGTTCAATCCTCTGGTCCACCTTGGCAGAAAGGGGACCTTCGGCCTCGCAGGGTTCGTTAACAAGTTCAACGCCGAGGCTGAGCTCCTGGATGATCTGGTGAGCCACGTTCGTTGACATTGTACGGAATATGGGCTCATCGGGTTGCTAAGAATGACCATTGGACAGCAAGGGGTCACAAGGTACCTCGAAAGCTTTGTCCCTGTTGGTGAGATTGCTAAGCGAGACCCACAGAAGGAAAGAAACACTTTCGTCAGCCATCTGCAAACCATGGCCAAAGATCAACGGATCCGTGTGACATTCGTTACCGGCGACGTTCACTGTGCTGCCGTCGGGTTGTTCAAGACTCTAGTCCCTGGCAAGAAGGGTTCACCGATTCCCCCAGAACAAGACCATCGGTATATGCTTGACATCACGACCAGTGAGTTACGCCGTTGATATCTTCGCATATCTGGTGAACTGAGCTCACACGAACCAGGCGCGATTGTGAATACACCGTGAGTGTCAGGAAGCGACCGTGTTCGGTCCCAGCTTACGTTCCGCAGCCCGCCAAACGGCGTTTTGGTTATGGTGAACACGCTCGCGCTGAAAACACATAAGAGTATGCACGATCAAATGACGGACGAAGAGATGGTATGGCGGATGGGTCGGTCGGAATGGAGGATTACTGACGATCTCCATGACCAGCTTCCTATTTTCGTCCAGGACACGGATGGGACGCCCTCGAAGGGGAAGTTCATCATGGGGAGACGGAACTGGTGCAGCGTCCGGCTTGAGAAGAGCACTGGAGAGCTGTCGTTCGACATTAGAGTGGAGAGACAAAAGGGCTATGGCGAGACCGTTGGGTACGTTCCCACCTATTTTCGACCCCCTTTGGATTGTATCCACCTTCTGACCCACCAAAATTCATCGGTTGCAGTTATCTCGTCAAGGCACCTCCACCCCGGTGGAACAGTTGAGGCCGAGGGCGGAACTCCGGAGTGTTCGCTTAGGTAGCCAATCTCTCATTCTATTCCTGCGATCTCGATGTCACCCCCCTCTCCCTCTCTTTGGTTTGTGCGAATCGGTTCTTGCAGCCGTTGAGTGAGGCTTTTTCCGCCTCTGGTGTTGAACCTAGAATACCACGCCCATTCCTCCTACTTATTCCACTTATTCCGCGCTCACTTACATTCGACCATCTGTACTTATCGACATGCGAGTATTTTATTCACGGCTTCGTCGGCGCCCGCGTCTACCGGTGCTCCCGTGGGAGCCACCCTCAATTCTTAGAAAATGGTGCCACCATATCCTCCGTTCTGCCCCCGTTGTTAGCTTCTAGCGTCCCTCATGTTGGTATCCTCGATCGCAAGCTCTGGCTGCAGACCAGCATTTTCGTGTCTATGTTTACCGGAGTCCTGGTTACTCCGTAATACCTCTTGTTTGGTGAGCATCAGGGCGTGGTCAGTGTCCAGTTGGCGGGCTTTTCTGGGTAGTTCTCGCGGACTCTCCGAAGCTCGTTGGGAATAGGGTAAAAATGGCAATTCATCAGGATCAGCTGCTAATGTTACAAAAGGTGGGGTCGTTGTAAATGAGGAAAGGGAAGTAAGAAAAAGCATAGTGAGATCCAGGTTGGAAACATAGTACACGGAACCGCACAACAACGACGATATCCTACACGTATACATTTGCATCTCAGCAGTCCGGGTCTTTGAACGTTAACTTCCTCACGACGCCGTCATCCCCAAGCATGACGAGTGACAGACCAACCCAAAAATGACCCCCATCGCCCCTCCGTATATCCCCCGGTGGGATCCAGCAGATCTTCCTGGATTTAGCATCGAGGACCCATTCGTAGTTCGCATCGAGCGTGTACGGAGGCATTGCCCGGGGTTCTAGCAGATGCACAGCTTCCCCCTTGACTACCTTGTGCGAAGAACGCCTGGATTGCGGTGCGACTATGTTAAATGGAATTTCGGCGTGCAACTCTGGTCCATCTATCTTTAGGTGGAACTCAGTTTCCGAGTCAAAGGTGAGGTCATAAACCTTCCCGATCCCCAACTCGTCGTACTCTAGAGGCGTGCTCGCACACCGGTCCTTATGATAATAGTAATACTATTGTTGTAAATCACCTGGTGAAGAGTAAAATTACACAAGGAGAGGAGTAAAATCACTCCCCCAGCCAAACTGGGCTTGGGACGGAGTTTTACTCCTCCATGGGTCCCAGGTATGTTGAGATAGGTTCCCACGGTACAGATATGTCAGAGATTTGTTCCCACGCCTTGTTCCAAATGGATTTCCTTTTGTGGCAATTTTGATAGCTTATGTAAGCAGGTCATGTGACCTCCAAAAAAGGAGGAATTTTCTTTTTGAGAAATTTCCCAAAAGGGAAATTTTGATGGATTATGTAAGGGGCCAAGAATGATGATTTTTTTTTGCTCTGGGGAAGCAAAATTGCCTTTTTAGGAAATACCAAAAAAGGAAATTTTGATGGATTATGTAATCAGGTTATGTGGCTTTCAAAAATGATGAATTTTTCTTTTCTCTAGGGAAGCAAAATTGCTTTTTTAGGAAATTATTAATTACATAAGCCATCAAAATTTCCAAAAAAAGAAATTTTGATGGCTTGCATAGGTGGTCCAAAAATCATTTTGGGAAGGAGTTTCTAAAAAAGGAAATATTTGATGGGACTCACATTCCAAAAAAGGAAATTCTTGATGGTAGTATATGTGATCCAAAAATCATTTTGGAATATAATTTCCTTTTTAGGAAAATATTCCTACGATTGAATTGCCTTTTTTGGTGACTTTTGATGGCGAACAAATGATCAGTGGGTCCACTTTCCAAAAATGGAAATTTTGATGGATGTTACAAATGTAAATTTTTTGATTGTGGAACCATACTTCCATTTTTAATAGATTATGTAAGCTGCACTTGTTGTCATGGACATGGTCATCAATAGCCTGACCCTAACCTAACCTAACCTAAATGATGAGGACATACAGACTCTAACCCTAGCCTAAATGATGAGGACATACAAACCTAAACCTAACCTAACCTAATGATGAGGACATCACCAAACCTAACCCGAAGTCAACACCACCTAACCTAGCCTAACCAAACTACTAAACCTAACTTAGCCTGACCCTAACCTGACCTGACCCTAATCTAACCTAACCAGGCCCAAACCCACCTTACCTAACCTAACCTAATTTCTAAACCTAACCTAACCTAACCAGATTACTAAACCTAGCCTAACATAGCCCACCGCACTGACCCTAACCCAACATAGCCCACCGTACTGACCCTAGCCTAACCTAGCCTGCCGTACTGAACCTAGCCTTACCCTAACCTGCCCTAGACTCAATCTACACTAAACCTAACCTATCAGACACAAACACAGCCAGACCTCTGGTTACCTAATGCTTACATAAACCCCTGGTTACACAATCCATCACAGAACCTAATTCATTGCAGGCAAACTCAACTAAACCTCTGATCACCTGGTCCAAGAGCTACATGCAGAGATTGTGTCTGGGGCCATATCCAGGGACCTGGTCCAGAGTCTGGATCTGGGCTTAGGGACCAGCCAGGGCCTAGGCTGGGGTTCTGGGCCCAGCCTGCAGTCTAGGCTCAATGTCCAGACCCTGGGTCCAGGCCTAGGTCTGAATTGAAGGATTAAGCTCAGAGATTGAGTCAACTCCCCAACCCTGGCCCTGAGCCAGACCTGTGTTTCTAGCCCTGGTCCCTGGATGTCACCACTGGATCTAGGCCTGGACCCAGGGTCTGGACATTGAGCCTAGACTGCAGGCTGGGCCCAGAACCCCAGCCT
>Ga0307511_10002348_pt1 | contig 19786 bp, 15 predicted proteins | sample 13_EM_MG_FD_200266 | JGI IMG/M metagenome (GOLD analysis project Ga0307511, IMG submission 200266) | Populus trichocarpa ectomycorrhiza microbial communities from riparian zone in the Pacific Northwest, United States - 13_EM | ecosystem: Host-associated > Plants > Roots > Unclassified | place...
CCTAGAATGCAATATACTATTTAAATCAGGGACCCTGACAGCAGCTGAATGAGAAATGGAGGAAGCGAAACGTGAAGAATGATTTCTAGTATTTTATTTCATACCTCTACTTGTTTGGTTTATTTCATAGTTTCGTATGAAATAATAATATTAGAATATTATTGTGATCGCCAGATTGGTGAATGGGCCGGTCATTAGCGCCATTGGTGTATGGGCCGGCCCAACCAGCAGTAGCGTCCCATTGACCAATGGGCTGGCCCATTGCTGACTGGGCCGTATTGCTGAATGGGTCAGAACACTAATACTTGGAATCTGACTGGAAGCTATGCTGGAGTCCGTTGGCAATGGTACTGACAATATCGTACTACTCCACTTTTACAACCGTATATTCACCGGGCTTCTATTGGGCCAATATGTAAACTCACTGTGCCTGTTTATTGCACAAGCACGCATCCGATGGGTTTTATATATTTGGATGCATAAGCACGCATGCCATGGGGTTTTATATATTTGGATTGCTATTGCACAAGCAGGTATGCCATCTGCTTGTCGGGTTCCACGATATTTTGCCAAACTTCAGCCCGCTCTGTAGCATCTTTTCGTCCATGATCTTCTGCATTGCCTCCACCTGTCTGTCCTTCCAGTTGTGTTCTCCATCCGCCGGTTTCCTGCACCCAAACATGGCTAGGCGTATTTCTGTCCCTGCTTCTGCCTTTCCTTCCAACGGTTGTCAATGCTATGTCTGGGTCCCCCCAACCTTGTTTCCTCTCCTCCGCCATCTCCATTCCACCAGCTACCCCGACTTCGCTACCTGAAATGAGGGCAAAAATGGAAAATACCCGCATCATGACCGCCGCGCTTCCCACCACGCCCCGCTCACCTCCGTCCAACTCCTGATCCATAGATGAAAGCTCTTCGGGCAAAGGGCCCGTAGTACTGGTCCCAGTTATCTTGACTCACAAACGCAGAATTTTGAGGTAGAGAGAAATTGCATGGGCGCTCCTGTGATGTGTATAGGATGAAGAAATCCGTAGGAGATGCAGCCTTTTGGCGCTCCTTTTGATATTCTGCTTCGCTAACCTTTCTCTGACCAGAGTAGAGCTTGTACTGGTGAACCTCGTTAATCGGTGTTGAAGAATTGGGGCAATCAAGGCATAAGAAGGCGTCACCATATGGCGCAGATGATGCATTTTGCAAGATATGTTGACATTCCCTCATGTTCGTGGTACTCTCTAAGCAAGTAACTAGCCATTGGGTTTTATTGCTAATATTAGTGCGTGTATTTGTGTGATGAATAGCCTTGGATAGTTTCAGATGATGGTTGCCGAAGGTAATATCCCCAGTGACTTTGGCTCCGTGATGAAGTTCGGTTAGTGTCAAGAGCCTCCCTTTCTCGAAAATCTGTGATTTGAGGCATCGAAATCTTATGTTGAATCGCTTAAATTCTTCCCAAGATGGCTTGATTGCCTCGTTGATTTTTTCCGAAAGGGTTGTATAATCATTAAAAGACCAATTTCTTAAAATAGGATCTTTGAGACTGTTTGCCATAGCCCAGATGCAGATATATGCTACATTGAGTCTCCTATACCCTATGACAGTTTCGTCCTCCTCAAACCAGATCAACCCAGGTGCACACAACTCATCTGGTGTTTCCCAATGCCGGAGAGAGATATAGCAGTTGATGTACAAAGGCTGCACGAACGATCGCTTCTTTCTCCTCCGTTCTGACTTTGAATACCATTGGATAGTAAGATGTCAGTTTTGCCCTCAAATCATGCATTATCTTTTTCAAATTAGTGGTCTCGAGTTCCTTGCCCTTAATCAACTCCCATAGGATCTCAAGTGCCCGCCCATGGCCTCCACAATCTCGAACAAGCAACTGACCAAGAGGGGTCTTATCAGGAAAGGCAGATATGCTGTTTCCATACTCGTCCCGTATAGTAGGGGGGTTTAGGGGCTCAATCGGGAGATAGATACGCTAACGGCCCGAGGGCTTTAATGCAGTCTCTATAGGGTCTGTGAATGTTGAGGTCACACAAACCAATGCAAAACCACGATGGGAAAGATTGCCAAGGCTGGTCAAGGTGGAGTTGAATTGCAAGTCGTCCTTCCCATCAAGTAAGTTATGTAATCCATCAACCACTAAGATGATGGTTTGCTGTGACATATCCTTCTTCTCGTTCTTTGCAATGAGATGAAAGATGGTTTCTGGATGTGGAGCTTGGTAGGTATCCAAAATGTTTGTGAGAGACCCTCCTAGAAGCTGGAGAAGGATTCGAGAACCAATTGCAGTCATTCCATCTTGAGCCCTTTCATGGTAATTCAAACTAGAGCCATTCTCTAGTGTAGTATGGAATACCCATGCAGACTCAAGGCGACCTCGTAGCTCTGTTTCCTCGGGCAAGCTTTTCAACAAAATTTGGTAAAACTCGGACGCATGGCGAGACTTTCCGGTCCCTGCACCAGACAAATACAAATATGTCGGTATCGTAGTTTTATCAATGTGCCCTAACTTGAAACTCTGGTAGTGACTGTCGATAGCAGTAGACAACACAGCTAAGAGCTTTGCTGAAGCTTGAAATTCCCATTGCACACCACTAGTATTCAATAGTACATTCGGATTCGGTGGCCGGTATCGCAAACCTGAGGCGTATGAAATTTATTCAATCAGTAACAAGGACGTCAGTAATATAGCTATATAGCAAACTCACCCTTGGTAAAGACTTTATCAATTGTTGTCTTGGTTTGCGATTGGAAATTTTGGGCTTAGGGAGGGGGAAATGCAATCAGCCAATACAGTTATACAGCTTGGGGGAAAGGATAAGGCTAGTTTGGTCACTTACGAGGCTTTACGACTATGATATGGAGATCTGTCACCGGAGGTGACTCGGGGAACTTGGTGCTAATGTTCCCTACAAACAGCAGGTTTTCGGGTTTGAGCTCAGGCATTTGAGCAACACCATCATCTACGATCGGGATGCCCTCCTTGTAGAGTTTGAGATGATAAATTAGCATGGCAAAGAGGGTAACTGGGCTAAGTTGAGCATGTGAAGGCTGGAGCTGCGTACTGGGGCTATTTTCTTAGGTAGCTGGAGCGAGTCAAGTAATAACCTATGTTTTGATTGACCTGCTGTCGTAATCTAATTGAGGTCTTATTCAACACCAGATATAGTCTAGCACCCATATCATATTAGCATTAGGGGTGAGCTTGCAAAATGGCAGAGCAGGATTTGTCAACTGGGGGGCAATCACCCACATAAATGAGATGAATTCCACATGGTCTCCCAGGAAGACAGGTAAACCACCACCTGTGATATCGATGCCTGTGAAGGTATTCGGATTCTCGCGGACAATTCCTTGCTTGAGAGCTGCGAATGTCTCCCCATTGTCAATCTTAACTTCGAAGTACGAATTAAGCACTTCGCCGTATACAAGACAGTTCAGGCGAATTGGATTGGACATGGTCGATGAATCTTGGGCCAGAGGGCGGAGACGAAGCTGCAGAATCTTAGAGAAGAGAGAGGAGACGAAGCTGCGAAATCTTGAAGCTGCGGAATCTTGAAGCTGCGGAATCTTGAAGCTGCGGAATCTTGAAGCTGCGGAATCTTGAAGCTGGAATAAGACTACCTCTACGGTCTAGTAGCGATCGTTTGTGACGGAAGTGGAAGCTAGATAGATTGCTTGGCATGAAGTGAGCGCCACCCAGCCGCAAATACCTGCTTCTCAGTTTCCTTGGGCGCAATGTCCACTTTTATAACGCTGCATTTACCGAAGTCCCCTTAGGAGGCCTCATACCGGTTACGCAAACTTCCTCTACATGCTTAACATCCTTATAATTGCGGAGACACCTCTTACAGTTCACTGTCGAGGTGGCGGACAAATGCACGACTCGAGCCTGGGAGCTATGATGTCTCTTGTTATGGTAAGTAATGGTCTTCTATGGAGGTGCCCACGAATTCATGATTTGAGATAGGACCGATTCAGAATCTTGGGTTCACCGCATTCTTACACGCAGTGATATAGGTAGGAGAAGATGCATTTCGTGGTGTAGTCAGAGCTCGGGATGGAGTGTGTTTTCGGGCATGGTTAACCTGAATGCCCTATTTAGCGCATGGTATGGATTCACGCCGCCCACATCCCCCCTTTGCACAGCGACGAGCAAAATTACGGAAGGTGGATTAGGGGTGCCACACCTGCTGTGGCATCATAAACTCTCGTCAAAACGGGTTTCTCCTCCGCGCGGATATCCATGCTGCCTTCAGCGATTATGTGGTGTCTGTTAACCCTGACGTGAGTATCTGATCCTGGTAGCATGTTTGCGCTTAGTAGGTACTGACATGGAAACATTAGGATGGCTACAAATTCATTGTTTTTGGTGGCCTTGAGACGTTTGGAATTGAAGGAAGGAGTCTTGATTTTGTTTGCCTGATCCAGCGAATATTCACAGGAGACGAACTTCTCCGTTGGCACTTTTCGCCAATCAGTCCTTGCCAACATGAGAGGCGAGGGTGAACCAGGCTTTGAACACGATTTCCCTAGAAGGTCCGATGAAGTCGCAGAGATACGGATTGGGGCTATTTGGGAGTGAGAGGTTAGGGGTGGAAATAGCGACTTTCTTTTAAGCATTGGCCGCCCAATCTCCTCAACTATTGGAATGAAGATTAAGTATTTTTTAATTTTTTTTCACTCGGTTAGGTTATGATTTTCTGTTTCTATTCTCTACAAATTCCTAGCGGTCGAATTGCAACTATTTTCTTTGGATAGGATAGACAAGTTAATTCGTTTCCTTCAAAAACCTAGTGTACTTGTGATAGTTCTCTATGGTTACACGATGTAAAAATATGTCCTAGCACTTTAGAAGGTTTATGCCCACTAAACTACGCCTGGTGATATATTGTGCCTGAATTCACGCTATAGAGACGTTTTTCGGTTTTCTACATTCTCAGATTTCCTAACTAGCCGTTTTTGCTTCCCCTCTTTCAAACGATTTGTAACTAGTTACCCTGCGCGGGAGGGCCGTATATGAGTAATGAATATGTAAAAATTTTTTTTAAAAAAGCTGATATTCATAATAGGTCTATGACTACGTGCGGTATTGTAGAATAGATGCAGCAGCATCAGATGCGCCAAATTTAGAGATCATTGTATGTCTAACAGGATATTACCAACACGGAAAATTATGGACCGACAATAGACATTAATATACACATGCAGGGTAGGGCGCACCCAGGCCTTGAAAGATGCTGGGCATTCCCGCATGTCACGGAGTGAATAAGTCACCTCAAACATTTACTTTGGGCGCGGGCAGTGCAGAACAGATCTATGGTTATAGGCCATCAGAAATGCTGCAATCGGATAATCGCTCTGAGTTGAAAGGAGATGTTGATACCTTGTTACGATTCAAATGAGTCAAGTTTAAGCATGTTTGGTCTCGACTCCGCAAGTTCAAGGTATTGGCAAGCTTGCCAGAAATGGGTAAATGTTGGAGCGCACTTACCAGCGGCACCCGCCAATACCTAGTTACCCTGAACTCACTAAGCCATTCGGTTATTTCCTATGTTCTGCTGCTCTTATCTCCTTGTTCTAGGTCGCTTCCTTGACTCCGCTGGTCAACTTTTCAGCCTTTCATGGCGTTCTTCCGTTCTGCATGGTGTCCGCCACTTTTGTCTTAATTCTCATTTGTCGGGTATTGGGGTCGTTGCTCGCTATTACCCTCAATTTTGGTATAGTTAGTAGCTCGCTTCGTTCGCTCTCCTTATTTCCTGGAAGAGATTGATTTATCTGCTTACAAGAAGCTCCGTTTACGGTAGGTTTACCTGTGGATTATGTTGAGATTCTTTTAAATTCACTCAAGTGTCCTAGCTAATTTGTAGGACAATCCAAGTATCACGGTCATGACTATGAGCGTTTATGCCAGCACTATTTCGCCCCAGTATCAAGTTGCTACCTAGAAATTCAGTAAGAAATTTGCCAACTCTACTTTCCGTCATCAATGCATTCACTTATGAGCTGTGGTTAGGGCTATTGTAGTACAATAAATCACATGTCGCACAGCTGGGCGACTTCTCATCCACCGGGCCGCTCGAGCGCCCCAAAAAAGAATTATTGATACTGTTTGTGGGAATAGAACAGTATTGCACCGTTTGCGGGTGGGGGATGTGCAAGTGATTATGGGGTGGCAGAAGCTGCAAAATAATTTGTTTGCGTTGTCACCTAAGGCACCGACAAGCCGCAAGTTAGAGATGGAATAGCTGACACATTTTGATGAGCTCGAATTACAAAACACCTTCTCCAGGTATCAATCGCTTTGGAGTTTGTTATGTAATGTGTGAAAGTCAAAACCAAGCCAGCTGGCAAAAATTCTCTCGTAAAGACTCTCGTAAAAGCCCTCTCGTAAAAACTCTGCCATAAAAACTCACCCGTAAAGCTCTCTCGTAAAACCCCTCTCGTAAAAGCTCTGCCATAAAAACCCTCTCGTAAAAGTCCCCGTAAAAGTCCTCGTAAAAACACTCTCGTAAAAGCCCTGTCGTACTCATAAAAATTCTCCCATAAAAGCCCCCCCCGTACCCCCTCCGTAAAAGCCCTGCTGTAAAAACTCTCAACTGTAAAACTCCTCCCGTAAACTCTCAACTGTAAACTCTCGTAAAAGCCATCTCGTACTCTCTCTCGTAAAAGCTGCCGTAAAAAGTCTCTCGTAAAAGCCCTGCCGTAAAAACTCTCACCTGTAAAACTCTGTTGTAAAAACTCTGCCATAAAAATTCGCAGAAACCCACTTGTAACTCGCTCGTAAAAGCCCTCTCGTAAAAACTGTCGTTAAAGCCCTGCCATAAAACTCTCACCTGTAAAACTCCTCCCATAAAAACTGTCTCGTAAAAGCCCTCTCGTACCCTCCTCTCCCGTAAAAGCTGCCGTAAAAACTCTCCCGTAAAAACCCTGTCTCAACTGTAAAGCTCCTCTTGTAAAAGCCCTGCCGTAAAATCTCTCACTTTTAAAATCCCTCCCGTAAAAACTGTCTCGTAAAAGCCCTGCCATAAAAACCCACCTGTAAAGCTCTCGTAAAAACACTCCCGTAAAAGCCCTGCCGTGTAAACTCTCACCTGTAAAGGTCCTCTTGTAAAGACTCTCACCTGTAAAACTGTCGTAAAAACTGCCATAAAAACTCGCAGAAACTCACATGTAATCCTCTCTCGTAAAAGCCCTCGTAAAGAACTGTCGTGGAAGCCCTCTCGTAAAAATCCTGTCGTAAAAGCCCCCCTGTAAAAGCCCCCGTAAAAACCCTCTCGTAAAAACTTGCAAAAAACGCTCTAGAAAAACTCATAGAATCTTTACCCACTCAGCCCCAGCCTCCCACACACATGCATCAAACCTATCTCGCAACGTCTTCGTCAATACCGAGAATATATCCGCCGCCACCTCACCCAACCTCTTTCCGTTCCATATCCACGCGAGCACCAACTTCGGCATTCACCCCCCGCCCCCTACCCCTCTTGCTCTTTCGCTGCCGATTAAGTTCGAGTGACAGTCCCTGTCCCCGTAGAGCTCCTGCCGCGATAGAGAGACGTGGCTGAGATCGCAATAGGAGGGTCGTTATGTCACGGGAGTAGAAATTAGGGGTGAGGCTATAGCACAGCGCAAGAATTTTCAATTATTTCCGTAGGCACAAGTACGTCCAGAGGCAGCGCAGCAAGAGTTAGCCCAACGGCTTTGTGTCATTGAAAGGACAAATCGTTCCATTTATTTGCAGACCCAATGCTATTTGACGTCGTATAAGCTTGGAAAGATCCCAAGATGAGCCGCTACAACTGGAGGTTGCAGCGGGAGCGGCAGGAAAGGTGGATAAGACATTTGTTAGCTAGCTTAAAGTACTTCTATGAATTTCTCATGATATATTACCCATGTGCACGGAATTCCACTCAAATGCATAACTCCGCCAAGTTCCGGTCCCAAGGCAAGTCCATGCCAATATAGAGGCTTTCTTGCATTCCGAAAGACGTATATGTAAAATAAATCCGACACTGTAGATAAATGAGATTTCTGAGTTCCATAGATCTAGACAAGTGTGACTCTCCGCTTGCCATTGGCAGAAACTCTTCGGTCTCAAAATAATTGGCGCCGTGGTCGTGATCGTCATGGGAGGAGAAATAGCCTCAGCAGTCCCCTCATCGGCAGAACCCGAATCTCGTCTTGTCCCCTGAGCAGTAAACAAGATTGTCACGGGGACGACGATCCTCGGCAGTCCACCGCTCGACAGCTTCCGAATCTCGTCTTATGCCCCCGGAAGCAAGAGTCACGTGCATACGCTTGAGGCTAAGGAATGCAGGGCGCAGCCCTTAGGGCCAAGCACTTCTGTCCTCGAGGTTGTCGTACCGGGGGTTATGCCACACATCTGGCTTCAGACCAATCACGAGAGGCATCCGGCAAAAGCCCTTCACCAGCAGAGCGCACCACTTCACTGTCTCAGGTGCTAGGCTCGGGTAAAGTTTCTTGACATCCTCCACGTTCTCTACCTTCATCAAGCCTCCAGCCCACCCTACGGTAGTCGCTATCCCCAGAGACGACAATATACTTTCCCGAGTTGCACAACGTCGATTCCAGACCTCCCTGTACAGGAGCAGCAGCTCGCTGTCGTAGTTAACTTTCATAAACGATGGTCCATTGAGGCGTACATCACCTTGTTGCACAAATTCGACATAGTCGAGGAGAACCTTCTTTGGCAACTCATCGAGATTGGGGATGATGTACTGTGCGCCCTGTAATGTTAAATATTTCCCCGGAACTGGGTATGGCGGCAGCACGCCTCGCCATTTTCGAACTTCCGGAAACTTCTCTAATATCTTGCCTATTTTCTCAGCGTACATCGGGTCGAGAGCGAGTTCTTCGGGGTTTAGTGACCACCAGTCGTTTGGGTGCGTGCGTTTGGCATTCTCAGGGGACATGTACTTCATCCACAAGGGCGGGTCTGGAGCACCAGTTGGGAAGAGACCCTTTTCTTTCATCAACTCTCGAGTTCTCTCCCAATGCTTTGTGTTGTGGCCCTCCTGCGGTTCGTGAGATGCTCGCGCTATCAAGGCTATGCGACTGTTATTGTAGGCCATAAAATTATTTTTGACGCTTTGGGTAACTTCAACGGTCTTACGAAGCTGCGATACAAGCTCTGCTTGTCTCAAACGCTGAACCTCGTGCGATTGAGCCTTCAGGTGGGATTTTTGGGAAGATCTAGAGCCGCTCAGTGGCTTGCTGTCAGTTGTATCTTCGGAGGGGCTCGCTGAATTTCGTTCAGATGTTTGTGTTGTATCCTGTTGCCTCGCTCCCGTTCTCGTCCCACTTTGCAATTGGGTAGTTTGGACGGTGTTGCGAGTAAGAGATCCAAGCTCCGACTCTTCCAGACGCTGAACCCCGAGCGATTGAGCCTGCCCAGGTGTTTTCGTTGTATCTTGTTGCCTCTCTCCCGCTGCTCCTGTAGCAGGCTTCGCCCCCGTTCCCTTTTGTAATTGGGCAGTTTGGATGGTATTTCGAATCAGCGACACGAGCTCTAACTGTCTCTCCCGCTGAACCTCGCGCGATTGAGCTTGCTCAAGTTTTTGTGTGGTGCCTTGTTGTCTCACCCCCGCTATTCCTTTACCAGGCCCCACCCCCATCCCCTTTCCCCCCTTCACCCCCCCCTTCACACTCCCCTTCACAAGCGAATCCCAGGTGAGCGGCCCGCCTGGCACGACAAACTCATAGCCTGATGATGCACTGCTACTCCGAGATTCTGGACGATTGGATTCTTGCGGAATTTTGGTATTCGAACGCGCCTGAGGTCCTTTTCGCCTAGCCTGTGATGAGCCAAGAGAACAGTCCCAACAGCTGCAACCAGCCTGACACGGGGTCTCCTTGATATCACTAGTCAGCTCCCAGGCTTGAGCATCATTTGAGTCTTGGATAGGAGCACCAGAAGCGGAACTTTCTACCGCTGCTTTGTTATCGTTCGCAAGGGCAGGGGGGACCCACGCATGTAATGTTAACATCGGCCCCGGGGTAAATTCCCGTGGGTAACACAGCTTCACGAACTCCCTTTTAACCCACTCCTCCCAGGCCTTGTTTACTTCATGCTCTTTATTTCCATCGGGAAGCAAACCGGGTACGTATCTGTCGTTTCGGCGTATCTTAGGCGTTTTTCCCATTCCGTTGAAGTTCGTCAAATCAATGATCGCTTGAAATGCCCGTTTGCATGGAATCATTGGTATGATTTTATCTTCATACTGGAATTTCCGCAGCCCCCTGGGGAATACTGAGGGAGTGGGTTGCTTTGGTTTCCTCAATCGTTTACGTTTCCTTATTTCTGTACCAACCACAGCTATGCCACTAGGATTTTGGGTTGTAGGAGTAGCTTCACCTAGGGGACCCGTTTTATTCTTCCTCACCTTGTCCGCCTTCTTCTCTGCTCCACGGAGCATTTTCCTGCGCGTTCGCCCCCGAGTGAACACTGTATAACCAGGGGAATTTGTTTCAGCAGCGTCACCTGAAGGGGCAGCAGATCGACTACTGGTGCTTGAAGACATTGTATCTGTAGCGTTGTGGATTGAGAGTGATGGTAAAGGCTGTTGCGTGCTTTAAATTGCTGTGAAGTTTGCGTTGGGTGAATTGTACGGATGATAAAATCCACCGCTTGAGGAAATATATAAATAGTGGGGTTGTGGCCAAGTGCGGGCAGTAAGGCGCCACAGCCGAGATGTAGTCCACCTCCGGAATGCATCTATTAAACTATTAGCAAACATCACGACTAGGGAAGAGGTACAAGCCTACCACGAGGGCCAAAGAAACCATTGTTTCACATAACAAGGGCCTAACAGCCGAGCTTCACATCCTTCCCCTTGGCCATCGTTTCATAGCCCAGGCTGCTTCAGGTGAAGGGAGTTGTTTCAATCCGTATTTCTTTTGAAAGAATCGTTCTTTCACCAGTGAATTAATCGCGAGGTATGGGAGAAGAGTAGGTATATCAGTCCCCGGGGACAAGGCCAAAAACAAGAGATGATGTTGGTCCTCCCCATCTTGTTTTTTCCTGCCGTCCATCAGGGCTTCAAGTTGCTGTTCTGGGCCCCAATGCGCTCTGTCGTAACCTCCGAGTGTCCTCTCCTTGCAACCTTGCAATCCTTATCCCAGGGACTTTTGCCACGCCTTTAAGTGTCATGGTTCTCCTTCATCCAATCGACGAGAAGCTCCATATCCAACTTCTCACATCTAACGGGTTCAGCTGTCGCAGCCTTTGTGGTCGCTGAGTTTGTTGGAGTGGACGCTACTATGGCTGGTATCTGGTCAGGTGGATGTGTTCACATCGTGCGCTCCGTTGGGACTTTGCTCAAATCCTCTAATTTCGTTGATCCCCAAAATAGCCATGCTCAGGATACCAGGAATTCGCTTGCGGAGAGTTCAGGGTATGTTGACAATTAACCTAAGCTCCTATACAGCGGCTTGTCAGTTAGGTAATTCTATATGGAACGCCTGTTGAGGTATTAATACTGGAATTGGAGTATAAAGCACGTAGTATTTACCCCTTGCGCGAGCATGATATGCTTCCAGAACCTTGCCCAAATTCATTCCGTACTCTTAGGCGGTCTGGGGGTATGTATATAACCAGGTTGTTCGTGTTCTTCATCCTGATGTACATGTTATTGCGGTTTCGGAATCTACGGCGAGCTGTCACGCGTCCACAACCTCAGTCACACATTCACATATACCTTCATCAAACATACCTTTGTTCCTTCACAAGCACTTAGATCCGGTCAACACGAACGCATTCCCCTTGTTAGAACATACATATGTACCTTCAGAGTGCAGTGGGAGTGGTACGTGGTAATATTTGCGCAGTGTGGTATGGAGGTGTATAAGACGATTGGTACCGTTAGAAATAGGCTTGAAACCTCGGATCACGAAAGAGGTACGGTACCTAGGTCAGGTGGAAGAAATTGCAGAAGGTGCCGCATGAGTTATAACTTCGTACAGATAAATTCAAAGCTGATGCTGGAGTCGTTTGTCCGTACACAATCCTATTGTTCCAGAACAATCAAGTAACCCTGCAAATCCGATCAAGCTAGTCTCGTAACCGTAAGCGCCGCTTACTAGTATTCTGGTAACGTAGGCAACGCAACGCAATGCCGATCTGTTTGTTGTGATATTCCAAACATCCACCCTAGATCTAGATGTCGAAAAGCCGCAATGTCTGACAGCAAGGATGCACTGGACGTCGACTCAGCGGCGAGCTTGTCACCAAAGGCCCAAGAGGTGGGGTCTAGCAGAAGTGTTATCTAGGTAATTCCTCAAAGCCAATAACAAGGATTACTTTTTTGATGACGAAGACATCAACATCATCGCTTCACATAAAGTTGCAGGGCGTCCGACTGACCAGAAAAGACCTTGTCTGCTAGCCCGGCAACCGCAATCGAGGAGTTAATCAAATCTTGATCAGTGAGAAGTTGCGTAGTGTGGGAACCGCTGGGGAAGATGGGGCTCAAGAAAAAGGTACAATCCCCCTTGTCCACAATGAATGCTGTCGCTAATACTTACTCCGCGTATCAAGTGCCCCCCTGTGACTACAATCGAACCGACTCCCACCGCGCATCAACGACTCAAGAATACTACCAATCCCCTCATTCTACCTTGGTACCGCGATTACTCACATATAACGCAAAGTCGCCCTCCATTGTTCTCATGATCCTCCATGTGCAATCCGTGCAATTCGACTCCCGGAAACATTATCTCCTCGAGAATGACTTGGGGGTGCCACCTGGAGGGTTGTGTCCTTTGACGGCTCATTCAAGGGTCCCAGAACGGATATGCACACTGTGATGGCGCCTGATACCTTTAGTAGCTACTGGTGAGCCTAGTCAATAGCAAGGACTCTTCAGCATCACGGAACCACGGTGTCATCTGGCTCTGGACTTAAAATGTCTCATTGATGGCCATGATGCTGCAGTAGAGCGGTTCTACTACTTCACTGGTGGGACTATTCTGCAAGATACATACCATGGCGCAGTACGCAAATGTGACATAGTGCTGACATGCAAGCTAGACAGCCAATCTCGTGGATGCGCCGTCAGTAACATCTTCCCCTGCCCCCTCCCCCTCCGACCCCACCCGACCATCGGCAATGGGGTTCATGGGAGGATATCCTGGTCTTTGGGGGGATCAAGGCAAACCCTAACGAGGACAAATCAAAGGAGATAATGGTGGAGCTCAGTAGTTTTACTGGAGGAATATTTTTGCGCACAACCTGGTTGATACATTGTCCATGCATTACTGTCTGTGGTCATGTTCGTTACTCTTTTGACCGTGTGGGAGTCTTAATCAGTAAAAGGTATGAAATTTCCACTAAACAGAGCTAGGAATTCTTTATACATGGACTTCTCACTTATATGGAAACGACTGCTACACTGTTAGGCTTCGATGACCGGTACAAAGACATTGAAGGGAATACGTTCCTCCCTAATGGTAACGATCCGGCTTATCTCCACCTAAACGACAAGAGATTTAAACGCATGAGAACTCTCTACCGGACCCCAGAATTTGTTTCAAGAGTCACGCTCTGCTAGCACGCTAGAGAAGGCGGGTGCTTGGAGGGGGGTGGTACCTGCACTACCGAATGCAAGCTCTGATGACGTGTTATAAAAGAGGCCTGGCGGAAGGCAATCTGAGACTGAGCTCTCGAAACTGGCAAAAGAAAAGAACGTGTAAGGATACCTCAATATTCTTATTCCATGTGATGCGGATGTCGTCCCTCAATAGCCGGTGGCGAGGCATAATCCGAATATGTTCGGAACTTTGACTATGTTGGAGCTAAACACGCCCAGCAATAAATGTCTCCAGACACGACTGATATGTTGGAATAGGATAAGCACGCAGCCGATGATAGAGAATTAGGCCGGTAGCAAGGGTGAAGGGATTGGTGGATGGAATTGAACGGTCGATGCTGAGTTATCACCGGACGCTGTTTTCTCCTGTACTTGTCGAGAAATACCCCCCTCTAAGTTAGACCTTATATCTTAATATCGAACATATTATCTCTGCACTAAACCAACGGGCTTGACATTCATAGTGAAGAACACTTATTTCTTACAGACTACACTGGTAGGACCAGCACTGGTACGAAACGTCCAAAAGATAGTACAACGACCACAATACTAGCGACTATACATTGCGAAGTCGAGGATAACAGGCCAGGCCATCACTCCAAGTTCCCAAATGTCTACCAAAAGCCTAAAAAGCGTCTATGCCCTGAACGCACTGAACGTAGTGAATTTTCACTGTTGAAAAAGTCAAAGAAGTGTGTGGCGGATGTTGTGGGAACTCGCACTCGCAGCCTTTTTGGTGGTTCAAATTGTTGCTGAGAAGCTTGATAGCAGTCTCCAACCTGGAACTTGTTGAAGCGATACGTCATGCAATCAACTGTGCGTAGAGCAAGTACTTTTTTATGGAAAGGCTGAAGGTGTTCCTAGGGCTAACCTAATATCCCCGTTCTAATGACTTTACGAGGACGCCAGAATAGTTCATTACGATATCTCGGTAGACAACATCACGAGAACACAAACACCTATCCATAGAGCCTCTGATCCCAAAGGCTTTCCTATTGATCTTGATTATGGACAAAAGTACTTACTCCAAAATTCCAAAATGACAACTCCCGCCGGAGGTAAAACTAGAAAAGGATATATACAACAAGGTCAATCAAGCATTTGATGATTGTATTGTCAGGCTTGGGTCAACCGAAACGCTACAGGAGAAGGGGCCTGAGGAACAGGCTGGTCATCACTAGAATATGGCGGGAAAAATTGGGAATACGTGGGGAGGATGCCAGCAGCCAATAGTGGATTGCGGAAAGTGCGGCATAAGACCGAGGAGCGGAGGTGCAAACTAGTAGAATGAACCAATCCCTATCCTCCGCAGCATTACCCTCAGCGACTGTGGAGATACCTCAGTTCTAATACCTCCCCTTAGGCCAGGGCGAGAGCCACCGCGGGGTGTAAGAAACAAGCGTTCTTCACTATGAAAGCCAAGCCCATTGGCTGAGTGGAGGGGGAGGTGGTATGTTCGGGAAAATATGTGGGGTCTAACTGGTGGGGGATTTCCCAGCATATATAGGGGAAGAAAGCATCCAGTGATATATCCCAGCGCGGCCTCAATTCCATTTTTCATTTTTCATAATATCCCTTCGATCCATTCACCCTTGCCAGCCGAATTTACCATCACCGCATGATTATCCTATTCCAACACGGGGGCCTTGCCATGCTGGTATCTCAAGCTATGTCGCGTTACCCTCAACTCCAGAATGAACCCACTCCTATATATGCACCTTAGCCCAAGTCGTGAAGCAAATTCAATACTTAATACTTAATACCAAATACCAAATACCAAATACCAAATAGAACAAATTACGGTGAAACCTCTCTTCACCGGGAAACCACACAAACACATTTTAGGCATCAGCCGTTTGTGAGCACACCAGTAATGAATTGGGAAAAAAAAAACCGTTTCGGACTCCAATAGGTATAAATTTTGGGGTATAAAATACATGTACAGTATTTCCTAAGGCGAAGTCAGTGACTTTGAAGTTATGTTAGGAACATATAGGGTCGGATAATGGTAATTTCTTGGGGAAATATATTCAGAGAAGAGTGTTTGGAGGGCTATAACTAGCTCGGCTTCTTGCTTGCGGTTGGCATTGGAGCTCTAGATAGACAAGTTGTTGAATATCTTGTGGGGTTACAACTGCCCATTGGGAGATTGTTTTGGGGGGGGGTGTTGGTCATGAGATATCTCATTTGCTCAAAAGCTCAAAGGCTCACTGACGTGAGGCGCATTCTTCTTTGCTGACTCTTACTGGAGATGTCCCGACATATCCTTTCCTACAACTTGCTCATTTTGTACTGGATTTGTGACATGATGGCCTTAGGAGACCTCCGTCCAACGATACATTCCCTAGAGATACCAGGCAGTCCATCTAGACTTTCAATAGAGATATTTCGACAGGTACCTGTCCCCCCGCCTCGCAAATTTTCCAATAGGCAGTAATACTCCTACACACAAAACATTGTTCTCTGAGAATATGCCCCAAAAAAAACCCCTCTATCCGACCATATATTTTCCTAACATCTTCTGTAGGCGGGGTAGAAAAGGCAAGGAGACTGTCACGTCCATACCAGGATGCAATATAAGATATAGAGTGAGAAGAATAAAATATAGTGAGTGGTCAGTAATACATATATAAAGCAGACATGATGTTATGGAAAAGGGATGCAGATTGAAGGAAAAAGAAGTTGAGTGGATATGCCTCCAGTCTAGAAATAGCAACAGTATTAACTCGCAAAACGATAGAACACTTCCAGATGCTCACCTCTGAAATTTCGTATCATGTTTTTGTTTTTTATGAACCACAGGACACCGATTTTGTCGTTACTGATATCTATGGCCCTAATAATGAAGCTTTGGCACTCGCACACAAACACTCACACTATCTGGGATTGAACCCCGCCCCCCACAATACACAACCCTGAATACCCCTAATGTACGGATGTACGGATTAAAGGTGTATAGAGGAAGGTTCAAACTTGGAATAGGTCTGTATTATGTGTAAGGTGCTGAGAAAAGTAGTATTCACACAACACTGTATCTCTGTCAACATCATCCGTAGTTCCATTAAACATAAGAATAAATATACAATACACCACCAGTCCTTCACTCCTTTCAAGTGTTCTCTTTTAAGTAAATATAACGTCCAGTCCAAGGCCCTCCTTCATCCACTCAATTAAACGAGATCTGGTAATATAATCCACAGTGTCGCTAGTCCGGGTACCCCAATCACCATACACAATTCGATTCTCATCCACCATCAATCTTCCAGAATCACCCGCTCGGTACATGAGGAAATATTGGGGATCTCCATCAAGTTGGAGCCCAAAACAATGACAATGATCATTAGGGCTCTGTTTATGCGCCCCTCGGTGGGGCTTGTCGAGATTTGAGGATCTCTTGGACCAGAAAGGTTTCGGTTTGGCTGTCCGTCGCTTGACTCCTAATGACTGTATCGACAGGGTTGAGAAATCCATAGATGTTCTCCCTTTGCTGCTCTAAATAAATTAGCTACACAGTATGACGCTTAATCTACACAAAAGATCGGCCAGTAGTTACCTCACAATTCATCAAGCAGCCCGTAATCTTTCAAAACTCGCTCGATAACGAACGAGACGTCTTGATCTAGACTATCAGAGATGTCGACAACCCTATATGATAACTCGTCTAGCCCTAAGGAGGTTGAAAGGTCCTTCAATTATTTCTTCCTGTGGCTACCATACTTAAATGGTACCGTAGGTGAAGTCATGGGGAACGGGGTCGTCGGTTTTGATGCCCTAGTGGTCATGAGGTCTTAGTGGGATATCCAGTCTATTAGGGGGGTTGACATACACTGGGAACTCAAACCCCAAGCAGGGACGTCATAGAGATGGAGGTCTCTCGATGGTGAGAATGCCGCGGAGGGGTAGTTTGGTTGCAAAACCCCCCGTAGAGGAGAGGGGAGGGTGGGAAGGATTTCTTCATCTCCATGCTCTGATGTTCTCTGCCAAGATAATCCGATCTTTTCGATGTTGTTCACAGGGAACATTCCACTGCTGACTTAACACTATACGTACATCATATTAACGTATTAAATTTCCCATAACTAGGAAAACAACTCTGGACCTTAAACAATTGCTTTATTGTATCAAAAGCTATATATATATCAGAAAATTAAAACATCTCTCTCAGTTTAAGAAGAGTTCTAATGGTGCAACAACATGTAGACTAGGTTGGGTCTGAAGTGGTCTTGGCAAAATCTAGGCGCGACAACCACTACTCTTAGATAAGTACAGAGGCCCATGATTTCTGAGGAAAGCCATGTCCTAGTGATGTGATGTCTTAGTGGTGTATTCCAAGCATGGAGATATGGCAATCAAGGACCATATATTTTGGTGTCTCTAAAAAGCTTGCACCAATTTTGCTGTGATTTTGTAGGTGGGTGCCAATATTACCCTCAACTCCCACCCTCTAGTAGATGAATTAGGAATACCTATCCAAAACGAGCTGCGCGCCTGGGGGTATTACTACGGCGAAACGCGTACACCCCATTCCACTGATTTATATCAATAAGGGATATGTTTATAACTGAAACGAGAGGTCCCATAGAAGTGGTTGTTCCGGGAAAATATGACCATGTAGATCACCTATTTTGTGATTCAACGAGGAGGGGGGGGAATTGGTATCATCGAGGCGAAGGATCATGATATGTAATAAGGTATGACTATAGAGTAATATGTACCTTCTGTGGAGAGAATTTGACATAGTAGGGGTAGGGCTGGTTCAGATTCTCCTGGGGTGAAGCTATTGCTGACACTGAATCCCGGGATAGTCACCAACTACCTGCTGTAGGAATTACAAGGCCATGGACAGGGGAATTGTGGGAATAATGATATATTCAGAAGTATGATCTTGCTGTTCTGATCGCTATAGAAGGAAATATATGAAATAACCTGCTACCCTGTCCATATGGACGTCAAGGGCTGTTCTGCACCTACTGTGGCTCTCAAGTTGTACACAGCTTGTAAGATTACGAGGTTATGTAGCGGAGGAATCTTGGGACAGAGAAGAAATTTGATCATCCCGCGGAGAGCTATCTAGCGATCTGTATAGGCTTGTACTAGTGTCCTACGGAGACAGAGAGAAAGAACAAGAGAAACCCGCTGCTTATATGGTTATCTCGTTGTTATCTTTTTCCGCATTAGGACGTCCCTTTTTATGTTTTCCCGTAGTGGGTTATCCCGTGATACCTATATACTCACGTGTGCGCGAGAGTATTTCCTACACATCGTGCGCCGGGGAATTGGGCTCATTATGGTCAAGATGAAATAATACTTGACAAGATGATTCACACGCTCTTTGACCTCTATGTTATCTCCATTAATCCAGATGCACGTATGGTTGGACCATGATGGAGTCTTGTGAATGATAGTTATATTTGGATAGCCACAAAATCTTTTGCTTTAGATCCGACAGCTACGTCAATAGATATTGTTTCGAGACCCTGGAATTATTCGAGTTTCAGCGTCCACTATTACCCTGAACTCGCAGTTGGCATGGCATCCGTCCACATTAATCTCACGTAGCAGCTTCCTTAGTCTATGGTATGAGCTGAAGAATGGCTATAACACCATATCTAAGGATTAGAGAATGTGCCATATATGTAGCGTGTATCGGGGGAATCCTTTCTTAAGGCACTCTCTTGTCGAATTGCTATCACTCTGGTTTCAACATGCACAACCCTGTGCTTTCCCACACGATGTGACAAAATACAAAGAATCTCATCCCTGGACTCCTCTGGGTTATTATTGTGTTAATCCTATCAAGTCCCCCTGATGGTGGTATATAGGGCCTACATACCGTCCTGCTATCTGATACTACAAAATGAGGCCTATTTTCCAATGCCCATAGGAGTACCAGTCAGTCACAAGCACATCTACTAATCACCAATGCCATAGGTATTCACAAAAGAAGTTCTCTTAGACCCTTCACTTCCAAAAGTGAGGGAGCCCGTGCACCAACGTCAAGGTGGAACTTCATCGCACGGGTGCCCCTCCCGAATCCACAGCCCCTTCAACAACCCTCGTGCCAACTACAGACCTACGAGGTTTACGTCTCTATGGCAAAACGGGCAGTTGAAGAAGGCTGTGAATTGGATCATCGGTGGCAGGACAGGTGAGGCCCCCTGTCCGAGGCAGTGGAG